>Ga0116231_10002545_pt1 | contig 38194 bp, 32 predicted proteins | sample S1TSphgellanicum_2_FD_89695 | JGI IMG/M metagenome (GOLD analysis project Ga0116231, IMG submission 89695) | Host-associated microbial communities from peat moss isolated from Minnesota, USA - S1T2_Fd - Sphagnum magellanicum MG | ecosystem: Host-associated > Plants > Peat moss > Unclassified...
AATAAATGCCACAGCGCTCAAATATCTCCAAGCCTCTCTTCCTTCCGTGTGACTTGGTATTTATGTACTAGAGTCTACTTCCAAGCTGTGAATGAAAGAGTCGGCTGGCTTTAATCTCTACTAATTCTTCAATGTTGTTGCCTGGGCGACTTTACAGATTTGTGCAACGCCAACCTTGCAAGTCTTGAGCAAGAGGTTCAATTTATTTATATAGTCAAGAATTTTGGAATTTTGCGTTTTAGATCATGATGATGAATCATGTCGATGGACTGATCATGTAATTTGTTCAAGCAATCATAAAATTATTTGAATTTGTTTTTGCCTTACATGTACATCGTTATAATCTTAATTATTGTAATTTCAAATATTAGAATTTATGTCAAATTTGTATCTACTTTCATGTACGAAAGCATTTTAAATTCCATACCAGTGCCCAAAGCAGACTTACTTGGTTTGTATCCGTTTGTTGGGTTAGAATTGAAGGTTTGAGTTCGAAATTTTAGTATAAAGTTTAAACCAAACTGGAATAGGATTTGATTTTTGGAGCTACAATTTTGGAACCAGAAGCGGTTCATTGGAATATTATAAAAGCCAGTCTAGCTGGAATTTTGGGTTCCCATTTTTACTTCCTTGTGGAATCAGAACTAGAACCGGACAAGTAGGTTGTTTAAAGGAAAAGTTTTTGAAGAAAAGAAAACTAGAGCCACCAATTAATGCAGGCAAGGGAAGAATATACTTGAGTTATTTTGGCAAATTTGCAATTGGAAGGTATGCAGCCTATCTCCGTTACATGTGCCAGTGTTGTTCCCCTTGGAAAAAACAATTGTGTTCATGAGCAGGTCATTGAATGTGGGTGAGATTCATGTGCTTTTGTGGGGAATATCTTCGTTAATGTATGCAGACTATGGGTGCATTGAGTTGGAAAATGTCCAAATAAATGCCATTTTGAAAAATGGTCACTTGGACTCCCATGATATCGAGATGTGTGAAATGTGGGCAAGGGCAAAAGGCACTAATTCATTATTTTGACAAATACAACACAAGAATGTGTAATCAAACTTCATTACATTCATGGCAGTGCTCATTGTGTGTGGCATTAAAGAGGGCAAGTATGTTTATGAGCAAATCATCCAAAGTGGATGGGATTTGGACATCTTCTCGGGGAGTAGCTTGATGGACATGTATGCAACATGCGTGGGAGCATTGAGGATGCTTGGAAAGATTGTTTGACAAGATGCCATTTGGAGATATGGTGACTTGGAATGTTGTGGGATTGGGACATGTGAAACTGGCCAAAGGTAAAACGCACTAGAATTATTTTGACAAATGCAACAAGAAGGTATGTGGCAAGACTATATGTCACTTGTTTTCAAAATGTGACTCTAATAATGATATTGCCCACATGAAATTCTTTTATATCCAATCATGTTTTGATGTAATTGCGTTGTTAGCTTCTACTATAGTACTACATGTGAAGCCTTTATGTCAACACTTGACTGATGACCAAATTTGGGACCTAAGATGTAGACCTATTTGATGATCCAATAAATTGATTATTATGGCATTGTTCTTGCCAAGATTGAATGTCTATGAACAAATATTTGTGCTAGTCCTTAATGTTGATGTTTTTTTGAGTTTTTTTCCTCTTGGGAAATACTTGTTTGTGTCAATGTCCTGGATGCATTAGAAATCTATGTTATGCTATGATTCTTGTTTTGTCTCTGGCAATCTTAATTTCCATGTTGTTGTTGCATTACTAGAAACTTTATCTGAATTCTGATGAGTTTATTTAGAGATCAATTTCAAAAGTTGGTTTGTTTTTTATAGATGGTTTGAGGATTGGAAGCAACTTTATTATTTTTCTCAAACAATTTATGAGGGTTGCAAGTGGTTTTTTTGGTTGTGAGATGTGATAAATAGTAAAAGATTTGATTAATGCTCCAAATCTTGATCGAGATTTGTTTTAAGCTACAAATCTTCAAGAAATTTTTGCAAATCTTTAGAAAACATTTGTAGCTAGGAGCTCAAATCATAGGAACTTTATTTGCACCTATTTGCAGCTAGTTGCTTTTGACAAGGATATAATGACCACTAACTAGGTTGTGTAGAATTAAGGTTCTACAATTAAGGATTTATGGAAGTTAGTTATAAGCCCATTGGATGCTCGTGAATGAAAAGGAATTGTGTTAGAAAAACTTTGGTAAACATCACAACATTAGTCAAGATTGTATTTGAACAATAACAAATCAAATAATTACAACTACTATATATCCATATGCAAAGTCAATTGCAAAAATGTAAAAATGATTTTAGAAAAATGAGTTTGTTGGGACTTTGTGAAGCTCAAAGAAATAAGCTCAGTACTTGTATTAGTTGTGGTTGGAGATTTGCAAGGGGCACAAATCCTCAAGTCAAATTCCTTTGCAGTAAAACAAAGATTTGACAAAACTAGACAACTACATTTCTATGCGAACAATGAAAAAGAAATGAAGATAATGAATTAATGACATGCATGTTTTGTTGTGGCTACACATTTTTATTAGCAAGATGGATAAAAAACCACATGGATTTGTTTTTCGATCTTATGGGTCAATTTCACACCTAAACTTTCTGTTACGAATTGTTAGCAAATCGTTGACTATGGAATTTTTTTCTATCATTCATAATATTTGCAATTCAAAAACATTCAATATTGACCAAAGACAAATTGTAATTTAAGTGCTTATGGGACAATTGCAATACATAAGAAGAAATCTTGTCCTTTTCTACTACCCAAAATTCATTAGGTTTTTAATGAAATGGGACAAAATTGATTAATATGCAACTTGTATGGTTTTGCTAAAAAAGGATTAGTTGATTAAAACATTTTTAGCCATCAAATCACTTCAAGACTTTATTAATAAAGATGAAAAAGTTTAACTTTATTGTGTTTGGCATGAAATTGTTTAAAAAATTCAAAATTTAACATACATTTTTTTTGCAAAATTTATTCAAATGTTAGAAATGAATAGATGATCTTAAAACTTATTCAATAACATATTCAAACAAATTATTACAATTTATAATTTACAATGTTAAAAAGAACTTAAAATAACATTTCATGAATAAATCAAAATTAAATTTTTTTTGACTTAAAATCTTTGTAAATTCAATGTGGATTCAAAAGTGAATTTATTAATTTTTTTATTAAAAAAATTCATTACATGAAATATGGTAATCATCCATAAGAAAATTACCACATTTGGTTATAAATAAGTTGTGTAGTTGGAAACTTTTTTAAATACTTCAATATTATGGTTATTTATTATATTTTATTGTAAAAAATTGACAATATATATTTTTAATTTGACAATTAAAAAAAATCCTTTCTTGATGTTGTTGCCCCTTTAAATTGGCAAAAATTGGCTAGAAAAGAAACATCAATTAAGTAATTAATATAGCCATTTACTTATCAACATCATATTTATTTAACAAGATGATATACAAATGATTAATTACACAATTTTGAAAAAAATTGGAACATATTATTAATATTATTTTCATGATTTAAAAATATAGTTTTCATTTTATTTCTTTGTAAAAGTAAAAAAAAATTAATTTGGTGAAATTTTAATTATAAATAGTTAGATTACCCCTTCCCCCCACCCACAACCAACATGTTTTTATGGTTTCGAATTTTTCTAACTTGGCAATTCTTGTTGGGGAAAAAATGAAAAGAATAGTGGAAATTCATGGGAGAATGTAAACAACAAACAAATTGTCAAAAATTTGAGATAAAAATTTTGAATTTTTTTTCATGAATAAAAGTTTTAAAGTAATTTTAATAATTCCAACATTAAACATGTGAACAATTCCAACATCAAATTTATTTTAAAACTTTTAAGTTCAATCTTTGAGATCATTATAAACCATATCCTTTTTTTTTGAAAATTTAAAGTAAATATTAATGATGTAATTGAATGTTTTTTTTCATGTTGAATTTCCGCCATTTTGCAAATATAAGAAGGGCCATCAACATTAATAAAATATATATTTATTTTTATTTTAAAAACTACTTTTTAACATTAAAATGATATAATTTTACAATGGTTTCTAGGACTTGTGACCAAAATATATAAATATTTTAACAAATTTGTACTTCCATATATGGCTTATAGCTAAAAAGTGGCTAAATTTTCTTGTGGATGATCTTGAAGAAGATTACAAAATTGAAAAAATTGAAAGATTAAAAAAAATCATTGATTTCATTATTATCATCATTGTTTATAATGCATTCATTTGTTTGATTTTTTAAAATGAAATTTGAAATTCATCTAAATAAATATTTAAACATAAACTTATAACTAAATAAGATTAACGAATGTGATAAATCATGTTTTAAAATTTAAAAATAATTTAAAATATCGATAATTTTTCATAATAATAATAATAATATTTTTGAAATCAATTTTTTTCAAACACAAAAAAAATGAGGAAAAAATGAAGGATCATTTGTGGGGTTTGTTTCATGTGACATCATGAACATTCATAATAATAAATTTGTCCATGATGCCTAAAACAAACTAGAGGAAAAACATACATTTTAATTTACATAAATGTACAAAATTTTAATATATGGCAAAATTACAATTTAGGGGTCTATATGCATCCTAGAGTTTGCATGAACATTTTAATTTAATTACTAACTCATTCAAAATATAAATGTGAAACCTACCAAGTTTTTATACATTCATTTAAAAAACTTATGATGAATGTAACATGCAACTCATGAATAATGGATTTAACACATTCAAAGTGAATGATTCAATTCATGTGCAAATGTTAATAATTCAAAAGATGCAAAAAAATTCACTAACCCATTCAAGAATAAATGTGAGGCATTTGTTATGTGTGTTTCAATAGATACTAGTAAGTGCAATATGCAATATTTGAATAGTGGTTTCAATAAGTTCAATGTGGATAATTCGATTCATGTAAAGATGTTCATAGTTTAATAAATTTGAAAAACTCATTAAACCAATAAAGTATAATTACAAAATATTGAGTCGCATGTCTTTTATTATATTATCATAAGTGTAAGATGCAATTTGTGGATAATGGTTTTAACATATTAAAAGTGAATGGGCAAACTCATATACGCATGTTGAGAATTTAAGAGATGTGAAAAAAATCACTAATTCATATTAATATAAATGTGGGGTTTAGGGTTACTACATGTGTTTTAATAAATTATGGTAAGTGTAAAATGAAACTCTTAAATAATGATTTCAACGTCTTAAAAGTTGATGGTACAATTCATGTACCATGTTGATAGTTGAAAAAATGTCTAAAAAATCACTACCTTATTATAACACATTATGTAAATAATGTTAAAGGCTACCTCAACTTGCACGTTAACAATTTAATGATATTAAAAAATCAAATAGGGTCCAAATTATATTCATAAGTGAACAACATGGTGAACATAACAACTATGAACAATAGTGACCATTAATTAGTGCAACAAGTCACTTGTAAGCTTAAGATGACCAAATGTAATTGAAATGTAGTCAAATCAACAAACAATTGTAATGAGTGAGGATGGAATAGGATGAGATTTCTTCTTGTGATACAAAAGATTAACAAACTTGAAAGAGATATTTTGAATGTTTGAAAAATTTTGCATTTACTATCACACTTCATCAATGCCCATGTCATTATATGCATTCAGGTCCAAAACCATGTTCTTGTAGCACGATCCATAAAACTTGTGGCCAACATAACAAATAGTGGATGTTTTGTAAATAACACCAAAACAGGCAATACTTTTTTTCTTGTCAGCATATCGACGTTTACATTCCAAATCTAATACCATATTCTTTAATTGGAACATAAAAAAATTGATTTCACTAACCTACACATCAACATCCTCAACTTTTAAAAAAATTACAATACAGAGTCAAAGTAAAATATAGATCAACACCACATTTTTGTTATAGCTTTAGTGTTCCACAATATAATCTTTTGTATTTTAGTACATGAAGGATTAACCAAATTCAAACCCATTAACAACCACGTGTATAAAAAATTTAGTGTAATTCAAAGAAATCAAAGCTTAATCGACTTCATTATTACATTACAGAGTAATTTACTTGCCTAGTAGCTCAAAAACTAAAATTCATACAATTCCTTCTTGGCCTTGTTAAACTTAATGCACTTTTAGCCTTAGCAAATTTGCTACAATGTTTGCAACCACGTTTATTGAAAATTGAGGTAATTTTTTATTTTATTTACATAACACATTATAATAGGTTAGTGATTTTTTAAACATTTTTTCAACTATCAACATGGTACATGAGTTGAAATATCAACTTTTAACGTGTTGAAACCATTACTCATGAATTGTATTTTATACTTATTATAATTCATTAAAAAACATGGAACAATTTAAAACCTCACATTTATATCAAAATGAATTAATGATTTTTTTCACATCTCTTTAATTATCAACATGTGTATGAGTTAAACCATTCATTTTTAATATGTTAAAATCATTATTCACAAGTTACATCTTGCACTTATTAAAATATATTGAAACACATGCAACTCAATGATGTGTAATTATATTTGAATGGTTTAATGAATTTTTTCACATTTCTTGAATTATCAACATCTTTACATGAGTTGCATTATTCATTTTGAATTTCTTAAAATTATTATTCAAATGTTGCATATTGCACTTATTAATATATATATATAAAAACACGCACAATAGTTTAATGCCTCACATTTATACTTGAACAACTTAATTAATTTTTGACATATTTTGGATTATCAACATTTGCACATGAGTTGAATCATTCACGTTGAATGTGTTAAATCAATTATTCACAAATTGCATTTTGCATTCGTCATAATTTTTTGAAATAAATGTATAAAAGTTAAACATGTCTCACATTTATATTTGAATGGGTTAATGATTAGGTCAAATGTTTATGCATGGCAAGTCTAGGATGCATGCAGACCTCTAATTTACAAATTTTTCACATGTTAAATTTTTATATCTTTATGTAAATCAAAATATATGTTTTTCCCTAATTTTTTAGGCACATGAACAAATTTATTATTATGAATGTTCATGATGCCACACCAAAAACCCTTGAAAATAATCCCTAACTTTTTCCCCATTTTTTTCTCTCGGTGTATGATAAAATATTACATGTTAGAAAAATGTGATTAATTTTTTAAAAATAAATTTAGTTTTTAGAAATTAGATTATATAATAATAATCATCATAATCATAATGAATATTTTTTACTTATTATTAACAATTTAAACATGATTTATCCAAAAATTTGAGCTTGTTTTGTTACGAGTTTATGTTTAAATATTTAGAGGTCAATTTAATATTTTTATTTTAAAAAATTAAATGATTTAAAAAAAAATAATTTCAAGTTTGTGGTATTCATCCATAAGAATATTTAACCATGCTTTGGTTATAAACCATGTATATGGAGGTACAATTTTGTTAAAATATTTATATATTTTGGTTACAAGTCCTAAAACTCATTGTAGAATTATATAATTAAAAAACGTAAAAATGATGTTTTTGGTTTTTAAATTAAAAATCATTTATTGATGTTGATGGCCCTTTTTTATGTTTGTAAAATTGTGGAAATTCACCACTAAAAAAACATTTACATGCATCATTAATATTTATTTTAATGTTTTCAAAAAAAGTGGATAAAGTTTATAGTGATTTCAAAGATTGGGCTTTAAAATTTTCAAATTAATTTGATGTTAGAATTGTGTTTAAAGTTGGAATTATTAAAATTAATTTCAACTTTTTATTTATTAGGAGTTCAACTTTTTTCTTTCAAATTTGTGATTTCAAATTTTTTTGTTGTTTACATTTTTCCTTGAATTTGCACAATCTTTTCCATTTTTTCCCCAATAAGAATTACCAAATTAGAAAAATTCCAAACCAAAAAAACATTTTGGTTGGGGAGGGGGTTTAATCCAACTATTCAATGCTTTCACCAAATTATGTTACTTTTACTTTTTCAAAGGAAATGAATGTAAAATATATATTTTACATCATAAAAAAATTAAAAAATATATATATATATATAGTTTTTTCACTTGAGTTGTATAATTAATCATTTGTGGTTAGTGTATGATTCATGTTGTTAAACAAATATGGTATTAAGAAGTAAATGGCTATGTTGACTACTTAATTAATTTTTCTTTTTGTTACCAGTTTTGCCAATTTAGAAGGGCGATAACATCAACAAAGGACTATTTATTTATAAATTGTGAAATTTAATATGTATATCATTAATTTTTTACAAATAAATTATAGTAGATAGCCATAATATTGAAGGGTTTGAACAAGTTTCTTACTTCGCAACTTGTTTATAACCAAATGTGGTTAAATCTTCTTATGGATGATTACCATTTTAACAACATTGCATAAACAAATTAAAAACTTTGTATTTGATCATATTGGGGAAAATAAAAATTTACAATTTTTCAAAAAATGGACATATTTTACATAGTGGAAATAACATTGTTAAATACTTGATGATAACATGCTTGAGTTCACAAAGATTGTAGGTCAATTTAAAGGAAAAAAATTATAAATTTATTCATAACATGATATTTTGAATGTTTTTAAACATTTTATATTTAATAAAAATATATAATAATTTTTTTGAACACATTATTGTTCATAAACTTCAAGATCATTTTTAAATTTGTAGCATTTGAATAAATTTTGAAACAAAACGTATGTTAAAGTTTGAATTTCCTAAACAATTCCATGCCAAACATAATAAAGTTAATTTTTTTTAATTTATTAATAATGTTTTCAAATGATTTGGTGGTTAACATCATGGTGTGCCTCCATGAGGTCTTGGGGTTCAAACTTTGATGAATGCATCAATGTATCTTGTATAAATGCAATATACAAACATGTACATCATGGTTAATGATGCCACATTTTTTTTTGACAAAATAAAAAAATTAATTTTTTTTTTTTCATGACATGTAATTTTGTCAGGGCGTGTTGTGAAAAAAATACAATTTGTGATTTCATGATGTGGAAAAAATAAAATAAAATAAAATAAAAATATAATGACGTGACATTTAATTCCACATCTTATTAACTTAACACCTCATGTATCCATGTCATAAATCAAAAATTAAAAATTACATAATGCAACATGTGATTATCCAAAATGATTTAAAATTATTTCATTACAAATGTTCTAATCAACTAATCCTTTTTTTACCAAAACCATACAAGTTGCATATTAGTCAATTTTGTCCCATTTCATTAAAAACTTAGTGAATTTGGGTAATGAAAAGGACAAGATTTCTTCTTGTCTTGGTATATCTCTAATGCTTTCGTGGATTTGTTTTGGTCATGGTCTTCGGTTGTGGGCTCATCCCAAGTTGTTAATCCATTACCTTCCCATTCCTCTTTATCCCATGTAGCAACCTCCAAGTTTATATTCACCCATTTCTATTCACCTTGAACATTTCGTTAAATAATACAATTTTCCCATTTTACCTCCATGTGGGAGTAGCCTTGTTTGTGCAAGTTCGCAAGGCCATGTAAAATGTCATGAACAATAGTTCCCAAATCCTTCAAAACACTAGGCCATGAATGTGGGTCTCCAACAAATTCCAATTGCAACATTATTTCCCCTTTTAAAACTTGGAAACATTTTAGGTGGATAAGTACATGGAGTGAGCAACTGAATTATACAAGGGTGGAAACTTATCTATGTCCAATGGTGGCCTTACTACCTTGTGTACAAAATCAAGATAAACAATTATTTCTCCACCACCACTACAAAGGAGTGGTTTATATAATCTAGTCATAGGGTAATGATAAGTCAGTTGTTCCTCTAGTTTCTATGGGAGACAATGCATCCAAATGTTGGTATGTAAGAATAAAAATGTTCAATGTATTCAAGCCATAAACATCTGAGATGAATTCTGAAACAATGGTCTCACCACTTGGAGAAAGCTTCAACTATTGAAATTGCCTTCTAGTGTAGCAACCACTAAGTACATAAAGGAGGGTACCATAGTAAAAAGGGCTCCATACTTTTAATTTTGATGCATTCTTTTCTTTGGCCTCACTAAAATCTATCTTGTCAATTTGACTCTCCAATATGAGAATTAAAAAATCCCTCACAAACAACTAAAAATTTGGCCTTAACAGTAATAGAAGTGATTGTGATGTTGTTTTAGAAGTCTTGGGATTGGTTGGATCCACTATCCACTCAAAACCTCTTAACATCCTATTTGTTGGAGCATGTGGATTTAAATGTTCAATGAACCTTCCAAAAAGGAAATACAATTCAATTGAGTTGTTGGATTCATTGGCTGGATAGGGAGTACACATCCATTAGAATGCAATTTCAATATAGGGTGCCAAAAAGGAACTCTGGTGTAATAAAATAAAGTTTCACAAGGCTAAACTAGGGTATATTGTCACAAGTTTTCCCATGTAGGACTGGGAGTTCTTATGTTTTCATGGACATAAATTTCTAAAGATCTTTGGTACTTTTGGGAAACTTAAGAGGGGGTTCTAAAAGTTTGTTGAAATAGCGAATCCTTGTAGTAGTTTCAGATGACCTAACCATTTTACCTTCTTTGATGATGGTTCTCCTTCTAAACACACACAACATTCATTGTAAGAGAATACATATTAGAGCTTTTTAATGACTAAAAATGCAAAACCTTAAAAGCACAATGCAACTAAGAAATGAATATAATAAATTGGACAAGAACTTGAAAAGATTAGAATACATGCCAAAGGACTAGCTATACATATACAGAAGAATCATGCACACATTGTAAGCAAATCCAAGCATGGCGCAAATGAATGCATGAACACGATAAGAAAACCAAATAAAGGTTTAAAACCCTAACCAACAAATACCTAAAGGTTTCAAAATCCTTAATACATGTTAAATCAATCCTCTCGTTAGCATTTGAGCTCACAATTCCTCATGGTATTGGTTTAGATTCTTTTTCCTAATTTCTTCATTGTTATGGTTTGTTAACAATAGTAAGTAAGCTTGATAATCATGTGGATAGACATCCACCCCTATGGAGAAAGTTAAACTAATGATGGCAAAGAGATACATTCCATTTCATGCTCAAATACTTGTTAAAACAAAGCATACTAGGTTTGACTGAAAAGAAAGAAATGCCATGTTTTTTCTACCAAACTCCCACCACAATTTTTAGAAGAAATAATCTGATGATACCTATGAACCAAAGATAATAAAGGCCAAATTGGACAACCCTAATCCTTTTTGATTGGATATTGTAGGTGTTGTGTAATGTCAAACCATGTGAGAGTGATGCACAACCTAGACCTGGGTTGATATGCATTATGCACATGATAGTCCTTATTAGGTGCTTGTTGTTTCAATGGTTATTGGAGGTCCATCACATGATTGTTTTGTAAAGTAAACTATTTCATAAACAATATTGGTTCATGATTTCCCAACAATAGGAAGAAGGTTTTCTTTATTGGATGGGGGGGAGTCTTGCACATGCTTGAAGAGGATTAGAGATTATAAAAGTTTCTGGGGTTTTGATATCAAAAGGGTTTAAGTCATGGTGTTTAAATGACATTTGTTTTAAGATGATTGTAAGATTTTGGATCTAATTGTTCAAGATATTTGATTTTAAATACTTGAAGTATTTTTGGCTTAGGGTGTTCATGGGACTTTTGTATCTTTTAAGGCTTGAGGTTTTAAAAAATTTGGGCCTAGGGTTAGAATTTATTTAGGTCTAGGATGAAAATCTTTTAAAGCTTAATGAGGTTAGAATTTATTTGGGCTTAGTGTTAATTTTTTTTTAATGTTTAAGGATAAAATCTTTTGGGACCTATGGTAAAAATCTTTCAAAGAGCTTAAGGTTAAAAGTTTTTGGGGCTTGGAGTTAAAATATTTTAAAGCTTCAAGTTAGAATGTTTTTGGGTTTAAGGTGCGAATCTTTTTGGGTTTAAAGTTTGAATCTTTGTGGGCTTTGGTTTAGAACTTTTTTGGGCCTAGGGTGAAAATCTTTTTAGGCTTCAGGTTAGGATTTTTTGGGCGTAGGATGAGAATTTGTTTGGGGTTTTAAGGTCAAAATCCTTTTAGGTATTATGTTAAAATCTTCTTGGGCCTAGGGTGAAAATCTTTTTAAGCTTAGGGTGAAAATCTTTTTGGACTTTTACAAGTACAATCTCTTTGGGCCTAGGGTGAAAATCTTTTGAAAATTGAGGTAAGAATCTTGTTATCAAAAAAAAATTATAATCCACTTTTGTTCCAAACTATAAAAAGTTGTAAATAACTACTCAAAATATTTTTTTCTCAAAAGGAATGAATTTGTCAATTTTCAAATTCAAACTAATTATAGATTCCAACAAGAATACATACAAAGGTATAATACATATTCAAAATCTGAATGATAATAATTGAGACAAAGAAACATAAAATAATAAATAATAGACAATGCATAATTAGCCTTAGATTTCTATGTTGTAGATTGTTTAAACTTTTACTAACTTCTTCAATTCAAAAAATTATTCAAATAGTTATGGTAAAAGCACTAGAGCAATAGAAAAGGAAATTGTAACACAAATGTTGCTTTTTGGTACTAGCAAACATTGAAACTTCAACTTGCAAAATCAAAAACCTGCAACAACTAAGGAATCATGACACTAGACCAAACATCAACTATTTGAACACCCCCTAAAATCATCCCAAGAATGTTTCCCTGATCCATATGGTATGTGGTCAATTATTGTGTGAACACAAATTAACCAAAAAAAAAAAAAGATTGCACAAACTAACATGGGTCAATCTCATCTCCAAATGTTACTAGGTAGAACATTTGAAAAACTCTAAATTTTGTGGTAAGCATATTATTTATTGCATTTGAAAGTAATACATGTCTAAATATCAAACCCAAACTCAACCTTGAACTCTAATACTTACAATGACATGTTCTAGTGCAAAAATCTTGGCCTCTAAAACAAAAGCCCTTGCACCCATTCTACAAAATGTATTTATATTTCACTGTGTGTCAACAATCACAAACTTCCAATCCAAGTCAACACACCACCATGGGTAACATGTATCTTTGCATTAGGTGAACCAAACTAAAAGCAAAAGACTTGAAACTAAATTTCAGTAGTAAGTGGGTAACCATGGCAAGTTCCATTGTCACCAAAAAAAAAGGGTCCAAAAACAACGCGACCCCTCAGTCGTGCTCGCTCAAACAAAACGTGAATGGAGGTCTAACTATCAATCCAACAGCATGCCAACGGCACCAATCTGATTCCTAAGCTTTTGTTCTCTTACTCTGTTAAGCCCCAAATGAGAGGCACACATTACCAATGCAGACTCCTCTTTTCTGGTCCTCTACAGACTCAACGATTGCTCAGACAAAACCAACAAGCCAGAATCTTAGATGGTCAATTTCATTAACTCAAAATTTATAGAGTTTCTCCCGATAACACAAGCTTACTTCACTCTTGAGTACTCATCAGACATCTACCAATCTTACTTAGCTAGGTCACTGGCGCAGCGGAGAGTTACCACCCAGCCAAGTTCTCCCCCCCTAAACAGAAATAAGGATCCACAGGTCTATCTACCTCCGAGCTCAACTAACATCTTTTGCTCTATCTTCCAAAAATTCTACGCACCCTCCAAAAGATCTCCCCCTCAAGCCTTCGTCCTTCCTTCCTTTATCCGCCGCCATCTCCTTTTCTCATCAATGCAGCGCCATCCTACTTCATCAAATGCGCCGCCTTCCTCCTTCATTTTCCATGCACTCCATGCACGATCAGTACTAACCCCTTCCAAAAATGATCAAATCTACCGCCTTCCTTAATGAATGTGACGGCAAGATCAACTCTGGAACCCTGATCATCAAACCTGGTATTCACACAAGATGCACATTCACAGGGTCCTTGTTCGACCACTCCCTTTCTGGTTACATATGTCACCCCTCCCTTATTGAGAAAGCTGAGTCCCTCAACTTCTCTTAATATGGTGGAACGTAATAGATCTGAAGATCTCTATGAGACCTCTCCCACTGACGTCCATCACCATCTTGGATGATGCATATTCGGCAGCCTTCCTCAAAATCAAAGTTGCCCTTGCCATCAGTATGGCCTACAAATTGGTATGGAGCTTCCCAGCTTGTAGTGAGCGCCCTCTTCTTCCCTGGTTTCTTCATCTTTACCATGGTCTCTCCTGCAACCAAACCTTCAAACATATGCTTACCCTTTCCGGTTGCATAAGTGCTCCTCTGTTTTTGTTGTGCCTACTCCACGTTGAGCAGGACGCTCTCATGAATACTTGCTATGAGCTCCACCTTCTTCAGGAATTGTGCTACAGCAACTTCGACATTAGCACTATCATCAGTTACATCAGTCAAAGCATTCAGGTAGTTATCAGCCTTGAGATGTGGTGAGCGACCAGTCAGAATCATGAATGGGGAGAACTTTGTACTAGCTTGGATCCCACATCTGTATCCAAACAGGATCTTGGCCAGGTGCTCGTCCCAACAATCTACACTTGTAGGATTCGCAGCAAGAACAGTGATACCATGCTTGATGGTTTTGATCATGCGTTCCGCCATCCCATTGCACTGGGGCCATTGAGGTGCAATGCGCTGGTGCTGGATGGCATAATCCTTGCACATCACATCGAACTCTGCAGCCCACTCCCCTCCATTGTTTGTTAGTACAAATTTGGGAACTCCATACCTACAGACTATGTCATCCTACAAAAACCTGGCGGCAGTTTTAGTTCCATGATCAGCCACCGCCTTTGCTTCACACCATTTAGAATAATGGTCGATGGCCACCAGAATGTATTTGTTACCTGACTTAGTCCTGAGATCTTCATGCATCTAGATCACTAGTTGAATCCTTTCCTCCGGCTTGGGCACATACAGCCCCTTGAAATAGAGCTTCTGCCCCTTCCAGTAGTAATTGTTTACCCTTTTCCTAGCCCTTTTTCCTTCCTCCAAGCCCACAATATCAAGTAACTGACCCTCCTTCAGCAACTCCAAGCATGTGGTGTTTTGCCAGATGTCAACACTCCTTGCCTCTACACCATATATCTTGCCCTCATTTGATTCAATGAGATTCGACTCATGCTTCCCAAACTCAGACAGTTGCTAAGCTACTAACACCAGCTCCAGCTGTTGCTGTTTATCATAGTACTGGGTCCTCCTCTCCTTTAGAGCTCGCTTACCATTAGGAAGTCTCGAATTCTGATTTCCCTTACTGTCTGATCCTTCCACATCTTCCACAGGTGAGTTATCTTCCTCATCCTAGCTTTCCTCAGTCACAACATCAAGCATGAACAGTTGGTGATCAGCAGAGCTACGCCAATGGTTGATGCCAAAACAACACCAACATGTTCTGTGAGCTTCCTTGCATACCTCCTGAATCCAAACCATTCCGAGTCCTGCCCATATTGAACAGAAAACATACTTTCTGTCGCCTCAGTTGGATCATCAGGTATGGTCTCAACATCCTGGACCTCTTCACTGAAGTCATCATCATCTGTGGCCTGCCCCATTGGATTTCTGCTCAGCGCATCAGCATTGCCATGCCTCATTCCTGGTCTGTGTAAAATTTTAAAGCTGAAATCTTGCAACATGTCAATCCACCTACCTCTTTTTCCATTTGCATCTGACACTGTTGCCAACCATTCAAGTGGCTTGTGGTCTGTCCTCAAGACAAAATGCGTCCTGTGAAGGTATTGTCTGAAGTGCATGATGCCCCAGATCAATGCATAGCACTCTCCTTCCATTGGGTGGAATTTCCTCTGAACCTCAGTCAAGATCTTGCTAGCATACGCCACGACCTTCTCAAATTTGCCCTCCCTTTGCGACAAGATGGCACCAACACCCTTTGTCGACCAATCAACATCAAGACAGAATGGTCTTTTGAAGTCAGGACGTACAAGTATGGGAGCTTCCACCAGTGCTCTCTTCAAGGCATCAAATGCCCACTGGCAGTCTTGATTCCATACAAACGGCACGTCCTTCTTCATCAATTCAAATAAAGGACTAACCAACCTTGAATATTCTCTAATGTATTTTCGGTAGTACCCTGTCAGTCCCAAAAAGGATCTGACATTGGTAACCGTCTTTGGTTCTGGAAAAAGCAGCACTGCATCAATTTTACCAGGATCTGGTTTAGTGCCCTCTTTACTGACCACATGTCCCAAAAACACAATGCTTTCAGTAGCAAAACAACATGTACTTGGGTTCAGCTTCAAGTTTACTTCCCTGAGTTTGGATAGCGCAACGCCCAAATGTTGGAGGTGGTCCTCCCAATTCCCACTGTGGATGTTGAGATCATCAACAAACACCTTTAGGAACTTGTCTCCCATTTCCTTGAAGACTGACGACATTGTTCTTGTGAATGTGCTGGTTGCATTCTTGAGACCGAAACGCATGACCGTCTAGTCATAGAGCCCAGTCTTAGTGACTAGCGCCATTTTCTTCACATCTTCAGGAGCCATGCGAATTTGCTAGAATCCCGATTATAGATCTAGCGCAGAAAACCAAGTCAATTTCCCCGGCTGGGAAATTACATCATCAACAAGAGGCATTGGAAATGAATCCCGCCGGGTCTGCAAATTAAATGGCCGATAATCCCCACAGAATCGCCTACTCCCGTCCCTTTTTATTGGCAGGGTCACACGACAGGCGTACTCAGAATCACTTGGTTTCATCTTACCCAAGTCCACCAATGCATCAATCTGTCTCTTCACCTCAGCTTCCTCCCAATATGATAACCAACCAGGTGACACTTTGCAAGGTGGATAGCCTTGCGTATCTATAGAATGCTTTCCAATAGTACAACAGCCCAGCTCCCTTTTGTTCCAGGTGAATACATCTTGATACTGCTCCAAAACTCCCCACAGCTCCTGGCCCTTTGCTCGGTCAAGGTTCTGATCAATTCGGATCTTCTGGGAAATCTCTGCCCACCTTGAGTCTGCGCTACAGTTGTCAAATACTGTCAGCTGCTCTTTGAACTTGTTGGGAAAGAGATCACTGTTCACCTGTTGGAGTTGCAACAATACAAGCGCTTGGTCATGCTTCGAAGTTGTAGAGATGACTTGTTTCCCTTGCTCTCCATCCGACACCCACTGAATCCAATCAACATAATCGTCAGAATCAGCGATTTCTTCTTTCATGAAATCATCGGCCTGTTCTTGGATCGTCAGTCGCAGAATCTCTTGTGGCCCTTCTAACTTTACCAACTCCTCCAATTCAGCATCTCTGAATTCATTCTCACAATCAATTTGCTACAATTGGTTGGACTCTGGATCACTGCGTTCATTGTCATCACTATCCTCATCTGAGGTCGATGTGGACGATCCATCTTTCTTAGTCATGATCGCATGATCGTGGTCTGACGTCCAGTTGGCATCGCCATCGTTGTGCATTCTCTCCTTGATGGATGGGGTACCTTGTCTCTGAGATCCTGAATTCACTCTCTGCAACAAATTCACCATCGTCAAGGGTAGCACCTCCACATCAGCTCCTGATCCCTTTCTTATTTGTATCAGACCTCGCTCCACATCCACGATGGCTCCGATTTTTATCAAGAAATCCAGTCCTAGCAACACATCGTAACTGTCTGTGTCCACTACCATAAGGGTCATGGTACACTGAACTCCACCAACCATCATGGGTACTTCATCGATCCGACCTAGTGCCTGAGTGACGACTCCTGATGCAGTGTTATAGGTCTCAGAACCAACTATCAGATGCATCATCCCCAACTCCCTAACTATAGCAGCAGCCATGACAGATATGGATGCCCCTGTATCCACAAGTCCTTCTATCATGCATCTATTTATCTCTACTGGCAAATGGAGGGTCTTGCTCCTGTTCATTTTGTTAACACATATTCACCTAATTGCCGGGACTGGCGAAACAACAGACACCTGATCATTCACAGTTTCGGCATCCTTCTTCCTACGAGCTAACTTCACTAGACTTTCCAGGTGTTCCAACTCTCTTGGGATCATCAAAATTGTTTCCATTGGGCTAAGAGAAATCTTCCCCTTAATGAAATGTGAGAGAATTTTCGATTTGACAGTAGTCTCCCGACCTACTCCTGGGCCTTCTCCCTAAGCTTAAGGAGATGGTACATTACCTGTTGGTGCCACTTCAATGGGCATCCTCCTTCTTGGCACCCGAGTATATGAAAATACCTCTTGATTGCCGCACAACCTATTAAGTTGCTGCCGCGTTGCCTCCTCATCATTGAGCAAGACTTTTACGAAATTTGCCACTCCAGAATGCGACCGTCCATCCTTGGGCTTCTTCTAGCATCGGTCCTCTGAGTGTCCCAACCTTGCACAGAAAGAACATTTGACCCCATAATTTTCTGTCCTATGAGACATTCCACATTTGGCACATTTCAGCCGTGGTTCATTGAGTCTCGGACATGCTGTGGCTATATGGTCGCCTCCTTTGCAGATCTGGCACCCGCTGGACATTGTGGAAGAGGATGATGCAATAAAATTCGGCACATTCCTCTTGATAAGGTTGATCAATGTGTCATTCAAAGCAGTCACCTGCTTCTCCATCAACGTTTCCTCGACTCCCTCATTTTGCTCCTCTTTCAGAGGTTCGAATGGAGTCTCTCCTATTTCTCCCAAAACTCTCTCGAGCTCAGTGGCTACACCCACCAGCTCTTCAATGTCAGTAAATGTTCTTACCACACATAATTTCGGAATCTCAGGCCTCAGCCTGGCCAAAAACCTCTTTCGTTGTTCAACATCTGGTATCCTGCCTCTCTGAAACAACCTGTTGAGGTGTTCGAAATACTTCTGCACCCGCTCCTTTGGTTCTTGCTTAATGGCATCCAACTTCATCCGGATGTCATCAACATTGATATTACCATATTTTTGCACGATCAGGGTCCTTAATTCAGCCCAGTTGGCTGGTGCCAGTTGAAGCCTCTTGAACCACTCCTTGGCTCGACCCCGCAAGTTCAACTTAGCAATCTTGAAAAGTTTGTCAACGTTGAGATCGCGCACTTTGGCCGCCATCGTGAGCCGCTCTGCCCAATCATTGACATCTTCATGATTTCGTCCCTAGAACAACTCATTCATCCCCTGGGGACTAGTCATCTTGCAAGTATTTAACAACAAATCAAAATTGCAACACTATCTATAGAACACGGTCTTCAAATCACTATCAAGTGTCAATAGAAGCAACCAGCTTCTTAGTCTCTGCAGCTTAGTTCTGACAAGTGTCATCCGAGCTACACATCAAACTCAGACTGAGCTCCCTCCGTGACTGGTGTTAAGGGTGCAAAATTAAAAACAAAAGTGGAAAAATTTTGCTCATTTGTCGATTCCTGTTGGAATTGCCATTCTCCCTCTTGATTTCACCATATCCTCGAGCTCATGAGGCGAGATCTAGATCCGCCATGCTCCACCCTGAGCAGGTGATCGCCCTCCTGAAACAGATCTTCCACACCAGGAATGTACAACCTAACAAAATGATTAGGCGACACAGCAATCTTAGGTACCCAAATATCTCCTAGCCTCGGCACACTACGCTGTCTCTCAGTAAACAAAGGAGTTACCCTACTCAAGATAGGAGGTGAAGTAGAATTGGGTCTGCGATTCTGAGGTCGATGCCCACCCCCTTGCTCCATCTATCACCTTCAACCAAACTTGAACGCGAGTGTAAAAACCACTATGTGCTACCTCTACTGCGATATCTCCAACCCGAGCTTCATCTGGATCTATTCCTACAATCCTCACTACTCCAAAACCTAGAAAACGCAGAATTACTGCTCCCCTCTGTGGTCCGTTCTGAACAGTATAAAAATTGAATCTATTGACAAGTTGTTGTTCACGAATCTCCTGAGTCACTTCTTCAACAGGAATTTCCTCCCCACTAGACAACGACATGATCTTCAATAATCATTCTACCTAAATATCCACAGGTTCTACCAAGGCTATAAACACGGAACCATGCTCTGATACCAAAAAGGAAGGGTCCAAAAACAACGCGACCCCTCAGTCGTGCTCGCTTAGACAAAACATGAATGGAGGTCTAACTATCAATCCAACAGCATGACAACAGCACCAATCTGATTCCTAAGCTTTTGTTCTCTTACTCTGTTAAGCCCCCAATGAGAGGCACACATTACCAATGTAGACTCTTCTTTTCTGGTCCTCCACAGACTCAACGATTGCTCAGACAAAACCAACAAGCCAGAATCTTAGATGGTCAATTTCATTAGCTCAAAATTTACAGAGTTTCTTTCGACAGCACAAGCTTACTTCACTCTTGAGTACTCATCAGACATCTACCAATCCTACTTAGCTAGGTCACTGGTGCAGCGGAGAGTTACCACCCAGCCAAGTTCTCCCCCCCCTAAACAAAAATAAGGATCCACAGGTCTATCTACCTCCGAGCTCAACTAACATCTTTTGCTCTATTTTCCAAAAATTCTACGCACCCTCCAAAAAATCTCCCCCTCAAGCCTTCGTCCTTCCTTCCTTTATCCGCCGCCATCTCCTTTTCTCATCAATGCGACGCCATCCTACTTCATCAGATGCGCCGCCTTCCTCCTGCACTTCCCATGCACTCCATGCACGATCAGTACTAACCCCTTCCAAAAATGATCAAATCTGCCGCCTTCCTTAATGAATGTGACGGCAAGATCAACTCTGGAACCCTGATCATCAAACCTGGTATTCACACAAGATGCACATTCACAGGGTCCTTGTTCGGCCACTCCCTTTCTGGTTACACCATTATTATTGTTTCATGGTTTGTATTGTTGTATTAGTTAGTGAAATTATTCAGATTATAACATGCAATAATTATGATGGTTTTCAACTAGTGAATTTTGTATTTTCACAAAAAATCATTTGAACATTTGAAGGATTTATTTAATTATGAAAATTCATATTTTGTTATAATTTTTATTACCCAAGCCTCACAAAGCAAATGGAAAATCCCAAAAAATTTAGAACAAAATTATTATGCTCCAAGTCACATCTTTTTAAAACATTTCTTATTAAGTATAAATAAATAAATTGATACAGTAATTAAATTCCCCCCCTCCCAATATATTCTTAATTAGTAATGAACTTTCTAGCTTTCAATTAACATTTTAATTCCTATCTTCATCAAAACTCATTATTTTAGACAATTTAAAGGAGAAAAATAAGTAAAAGGGAAAGGAAAATAGTTGAAAAGGAAAAAAGGAAGATGTTTTTTAAAGATTCATGATCACATCCTCCATGTGACAAAAACGAAAATGAATTAGGAAAGGAAAAAATTAGGAGGGAAAAAAACAAAAAACAAAAAGGAAGAATTTCTTAAAAATGCCTAAAAGAAAAAAAAATGGAATTGAAAAAATGTAACAAGTAATAACAAAACAGAAAAATGAAGGATTTAAAAAATTCAAATAAAACAAAGAAAATAACAAGAAGATTAGTGGGGGGTAGAGAAAAAAAAGGGGTTAATAACAAAGTGCACCAATACTACTCTAGAACCTTGTCCATAAATACCAAATTGCACATTGACAATTTCTTCACCCAATTCTCACAAACCACTCAAATGGTATTATATATTTAAATGTTAGTCCACTTAACACAACTAAAAAAATAATTCACACCTTGTGACATTTGGCCATCTTATTGGCCATGACATTTTTTTTCCACACCACATGAACTTGTTCAACACCACCTCTACATTATTGAACTAATATTATAACCCTTGTTAGTAAAATTAGTATGGATTAGTACTTTTAGGTTATTTGTTGCCAGACTTCAACAAAAATTTGTGAAATCACATTACATATATTTAAATATTTTTTCACCATGTAGCCAATAATATATAACAAGCCAAGAAACACTTAAAATTTCCAATGTAAACTTCATTCCATACTTTTGCTATTTTGTTTCAAAATTTTGCATTCACAAAAAAAAACTCAAAATTAGAAGCAAATTCAATTATAAAATGCAAATGCAACACATACATACAAATGAAGAGGATGATATTATTAATTTAAAATCAAAATACTCAGATTTATGGAATATATGTAATGATGGTATTGATAATGACATTGGTGACGTGTCCTATAATTCCTATTATAAACACATTAAATATTGAAAAATGATTTTGTCATCAAAATTTTGAAAATATGGTTTCACAACATCATCAAAATCTATAATAATGGATGGATTTGAATTATAAGGATTATTATAATTACATAATAAAGACATATCATCAAACTTAACAAAAATAAAAGTTTTATTCATGACATCTACAAATAAAACTACATTTAATATCAATGATAAGACATTTAACTTTTAACATACCTATCCAATAAACATTAATGAACATATTGAATCCATCATCAAATCCTTTGAATAGATTTACTTGTTAATATGAATAATTACAACTAATTTTTATAGGTGAAATATCTTTTGTAAGTGTTAGAATGTTTATTGTTATTAATCATCAATTAAGAGCAATGAAACATATTCAAAATCAAAATATTGGTGATCTAGACGTCACCATGTTAGGTGACTTTTATCAAACACCTCTTATAAAAGATTATTGAATTTTTGAATCCCTTAATGACAATATTAATGTATTAACATAAACTTTTGGGAAAACAATTTTATAAATTCACTATAGTTATGTGACAAATTGATATAAAATTTATAAAAACTTTTTTAAAAATTCATACATGCATGCAAACTTTAGAAGACATTCAATATTTTGATTCAAATTCTTGGTGATCAAATGCATTAACTATATCACACTTATGTGATACAAATGTCTTAATGCAAAAAAGTAGTAAAATTGTATTCAACAAAACAATTGACCCAACATTCAATTTTGAGGTTATAAATGTTCACCACCATTCATGTCCAACATCATATAAATTTTTAGATGACCCAAACAAAACTGTGTTTGCATATTACAATTCATATCACACAAAATATGTTAGTTGAATTATGTGTTGAAAATTATGTAACATCTAATGGCCTTGTTAATGGAGTTGATGGTATATTCAAAACATTAACATCATATCATAATAAAATCATAATTTGGATATCTTTCCTAAATCCAAAAACATGAATGTTCACTAGAAAAAAATCTACTCACCTTTATACAAAAAAATTTCAACTAAATTGGACATTAATTGAACATATGATTGAAAAAAATTTGGCAAAAATCAATCTCATATTATAACAAGAATTTGATTTCCGATTCAATTAGTAGTAGCAAGAACTATTCATTGATCATAAGGATTATCATTAGACGAATTAACTTTTGATTTTACTAATGTTAAAAAAACATGGACTATCATACATAACTTTTTCTTGCATTTAAAAAAATAAAAATAATATTTTAAAACTCTACTCTAACATTACAATTTTCACACTGATCAATATGTAGTTGAAGAAATGAAGAATTTAAAAACATTTGCAAATTAGACACCTTTTGTTCCTTAATTGAAAGACTTTTATCATTCAAATGTTTTGTACAAGCCTTCAATACAAATTATTTATAGCAATGTTATCAAGATATGAATCATGATCACAACCTATCGTCAAATGACATACAAAAATTCATAAATACATCAAAATATTCTTATATTTCAATTTATGATGGCCATGGTTTGATAGTGATGTATAACATGCAAATGCTCTTACACTCTTATGACAAAACAATGTGTAATGGATTTGAATATATAATACTTACATTTAGCATAAAAAATTGAAAAAAATAATAATATCATATGTGTTTATAAAACTCATTTTAATTTTATTTCTAAATTTTTCAACACACTAAAAGCCTTGATTCAAAATCCCCCAAACGATTGCCCACTCCTTATCTTAGGAGCTTTTAATATCAAAATATTGAATGACACTAGTCATAAGAACAATAAACAACACGTAAATTTTAATGAATAAATTAAAATTAAAATCCCAATTCAAAAATAACGCAATACTAGTTATATGACCAAATACACTTGAGAATGAATACAACTTAGATGTATTAGAAGCATGTTGGCTAAATTTCACAAATCAATTTATATGACATTCAAACTACCAAACATACTTCCAATGGATAGCAATAAATCAATATCATCTCCATTCATCTAATGCCATCTTTAAAATCAAATATACTTTATAAAAGGCAGAGCCTCTTGTGAGAGAACCACTTGTATTGTCACATTGGAATGTCCCAAACCATCAACTATGCCTCATTGCCTTTCTTTGGTGCCCTTGGAAAGCCTTTGATGATTAAGGGTGCAGTCAAGTGGTTTCACAATCATGTTTAGATTTACAACACAAAACTTATAGAATATCTAATAATTTTGTCATTAAAAATTCAATAAAATCAAAATTATAAATTTATCAATTGCCACTCTTGATAAATGTATAATTTATACTCTTGGTACTATTGGAAAGCCCTTGATGAGTAAGGTTTTATGGAGGCAATTTCTTAAGTTTTGACTAGTATTGGTTGGTTTTTAGCTGAGTCTGGGTCCATATCCAGATGGTCCGGGTCATAAGGTTACGTAGGGACTCGGGTACTAGGTTTATACAAGGTTTAAGGTTGCATGGTCTACGGACTAGGATACTAGGTTTATATTAGGTTTAAGGTTACAAGGTTTAGGGACTAGGGTACTGGGTTTATATTGGGTTTAAGGTTACATGGTCTAGGGACTAGTGTACTAGGTTTATATTAGGTTTAAGGTTACATGGTCTAGGGACTAGGATACTGGGTTTATATTGAGTTTAAGGTTACATGGTCTAGGGACTAGTGTACTAGGTTTATATTAGGTTTAAGGTTACATGGTCTAGGGACTAGGGTACTGGGTTTATATTGGGTTTAAGGTTACATGGTCCGGTTCATAGGGCTAGGTAGGGACTAGGATAGTAGGTTCTAGGGTCTTAAACTAAATGTACTAATTTTTTTCGTTTTTCAACTTTTGGGTCCTTTTCGAACTCGGGCACAAACGAACGGGCAGCTCTGCTAGCGGATGTGGCCATCCACACAAACTATGGATAGGCAACGGAGAAGAAAGCGGGCAGCTCCGGCCGCGTCAGGCTCCAAGCCCTGGACCAGCGAGCGCCCGCAAAGGCTGTTTTTTGTTGTTGTTGTTGCGGAGTGCACGTGATCACAGAAGAGAGTAACGGCAGTTGCTGCAGCTATTTTCCTTCGGTTATATTGTCGCCGCAACCGTGCTTTCGTGAGGAGACTTTATGCGAATGTTTTCTACAGTTGCATAAGGAGATTTTTTGGTGTTTATTTGATTGTCTTTTCGAATTCCTTTGCAGGTAACACGGCAAGAATGGCATCGCTCGCCATGGCATCAGCATCGTCAGTTGCAGTGTCCTCGGCCGTGCCGACGGGATCATTGCCTGCGGCTTCATTTTCGTCGGTTTCGTGCGTCAGAATAGCGGCGCCGCAGCGGTTCGGGTGGCGGAGATCATCGCTGCCGCCGGTTGTGGCCATGGCAACACCTCGAGGCTCCGGCGTGGAAGCGGACTCTGACATCGGCGCAAGGGTAAGTCAGAGAAACAAACAAGCTGGAACTTGTCTTGAACAACCTTGTTGTTCTGGCGCGATTCAAGCTTCCTTTTGAAGCTCTATGTTTCCTGCAGTAATATCATAATTCACGGTTTCAGAAGATTCGGCAATGGCTCCCAATTTCGAAGGGATGCTCCATTTGTCCACGAGTGGATGGATGCATGCCCCGTGTTCTGTAGAAAGCCGTAGAATTTTGGTCTTGTAGTAGAGCTTTCACATGTCGGAGCAGGAAGGAAACAGGACTAAAATAACTCAATGCACTTGTTTGTTTATTCTGACCGGTGTTTGATGATTTTGCAGGTTGCCAAGAGCGCTGAAGAGGCATTAAAGACTTGCAAGGACGATGAGACGTCAGCACCATGTGCAGCCGCGTGGGACGAGTACGAGGAACTGAGCGCAGAACAAGCGCATTCACGTGATCGAAAGAAACTATCAGCAGATCCCCTGGAAGTCTACTGTGCGGAAAACCCTGAGACTGATGAGTGCAGGGTATATGAAGACTGAGCCTTGTGCATCGTATGACTCGGTTCTCTTCTACGGGTATATTCTGCTTCTATTAGCCAAAATTGGACCCACATGCAGGTTTGAGGAAATAAACCTGATGAAGAAGAAGATAAGGGAGTCCTTGTTCTCTGCAAGTAGTTTCAATTGGATTTCTTTGAGTTTGACAAGTGGATATATTTGTATATGAATTTGTTTCCAAGTGTTGAATCTCTTTTTTGCTGATGGTGGTGAGGGTTTCAAAGTGAAGTTGAAGACCATGGAATTAAGTACGTTAAGCATAACACATGCGCTCCTGGCAATTGTGTAGAGATGGCCTCCCTGTCGCACGATGTTTTCAAGTTCCAGTTGTGGGATCATTTTATATTCCCACAGAAGCTGTTTTATGAACTTATTTTGTTGCTTATTTGGTGAATTGATTTGCAGATTTGATAATGGAGCAAGAGTTTGTGGACAAGTTTGTACTCAATGTGTGAATTCATGATTTGCTACACCAAAAATTGGGATTAGTTTGGCAGCTTTGGAGAGTTTCAACATTTGACCAAGCCTGTTGAAGTTCTGCTGCTCCAGATATAGGAACTTCCAAACTAGGCACCTAATGAGTATTTCTTCAATTCTTCAGGGCTTTTTTTTAATGTTGAAGTTGTAAGTACCACACTCCTACTTGTGTGTGATGTTTGTGGATTAATCATTTTGTTCAAGTGACTTCCTTCATTGTCATCTCAAGGGCACTGTCCATGTTTTCCTGTAGATTTGATGATGGTAGTTGAAACTCTACTCTGAAGTTTTCATGATTTTAGAAGACTGACTAACTCAAAAATAGATGAGTTTTGACACAGCTGTAGGGACTCAGTTTTAGGTTTGAGCATCAATGTGGTCATATAAATCCCAAGAATCGTGTAGGAACAATCTCATGATGACAATTAGGGTTTAAATCAACACAAAGATTTGGCAAACCAGATTGTAGTTATGACTAGTAATGTTTAAGGCATTCAGAGTTTTTAGGTTTTGTTACAAAATCAAACCCAGACCAGCTCAAGTCTGGATAGCTCTCAGTGATTATAGTTTGGCAATGCCAAAGATGTAGGCCCTTTGAGATTGCACCCTTTAGGCAACTGTACATTCAGTATGGGCCTTTCCTGTTTTCACAACCAACCTGTTCTGATTGGAAACTGACAGAGTGATGTCCACAAGGCCCAGTACAAAAATATTTTGAATTCTGATTGGCCAAGGTCCAGGCATTCAAATAGTCTCTCGTGTCTCATCGCCTTAACTCCCTCTGGTGGATGTGATAAACATGGGTCCCTCTCTAAATAGTGTGGGTGGACCTGCTCTAAAGCTCCCCATTTGGGGCAGTATGGTTGTGAAGCTCCCTCTACTCTTGTGAAACTGCACCTCGGTGTCGAGAGCTTCTGATTGGCCAAGGTTCTGGGATTCAAATAGTCTCTCATGTCTCATCACCTTAACTCCCTCTGGTGGATGTGATAAAAATGGGTCCCTGTCTAAATAGGGGTGTGGGTGGACCTACTCTAAAGCTCCCCATTTGGGGCAGTATGGTTGTAAAGTTCTCTCTACTCTTGTGAAACTGCACCTGGGTGTCAAGAGACTTGCAATGCAATAGCTCTCTGGTGGGCCCTGTGGGCCTTGTGGGCCATGAGGGTCAGCCTTGTGGATTTGATCCACCAGAGGTCCACATGGCCCACCCTCATGTCATTTTGCCTTTTTTGAGGCAAATGAGATCTTGAGACCTGGAGTTTGTGTGTCTTCTTCTGTCTACCCTTGCAAAGTGAAGTGGGAGGTCACCATGTTTTGTGCATCATTTCTGGATTAGGGTTAGCTTCACTCTCACTTTGTTGTTGCAAGGTCTCACACTCTTCTTGTTGTTGCACTCTCTTCTGATCTGATCTCCATTCCAATTTGTTTTGTTATCTTGATTTCAAGTTTTTCTTTTTCTTCTTCCCTCTCTCTTTTCCTGGTTGTGTATCCCATTTTCCATGCTTCAGATGTTTTTTCTTCGATTTTCTTCTATTCCATGTCATTCTTGCTTGTAAGTTGTCAAGTTTTTGGATATGGGGGTTCTGGAGATGCAAGGATGATGAGTGGCAAGTAGGCAGGTAGGTGACAACTTCGAGGAGGAGGAGAAGGGTTCGTTTTGTCAACCTTTTTGGTGCTGGTGAAAGCAACAGGATATGCTTGACATGTTCATCAACTAGAAACGGTTGGTAACTCACATTAACAAGCGCTTTGTCTTCCTCTGCCACAGAAAGAGTGGTTTCTATTTTGTATGAAAGCCTCATGTACCAGGTCAAAAGAATTTCAAATGCTGCATCATGTAGCTTTCCTTTGTTATGATGCATTTTGCACACTTGAATGCTTTTATGCAGGTGCTGATTTACTGGATGCTTCTCAAGAAACTTTGCATCCAAATCTGGACTCCCTCTGATGCCCACCCACCCACCTGAACCCACACCCCATACCTTTCTTGATGATATAGGTGTTTGTGCCACAAGTATGCAGTTTTTGAAAAGCCATTTGTGTTTAAGTTGGTTGCATTCTCATGGATTTTTATTTGATTGAATTATTCAAGTTGTCAGTATAAGGTGGAGCTGTGGCAGCAAACGCTTGTCAAGCCACAACTACAATCTCTTGCATATGGAGGGAAGAGATTTCATTATAGAAACAAGGTTTTATGAATGCACTTTAGGTGTGATTCTTTGTTTGTAGTCTTTATGGAACTCTCTTGCAACCCTCAAAAGGATAAGATAAACATGATGGCCTCTGAATCTCCATCTAATTATAAGTTGCAGTTGTGGCACTATTAGGTGAACTTTACAAATAAAAATACAACTTTCTTTTTTGCAAAATGTGTGTACACAGTTGAATGATGGTTCTTGTGGCAGACTGTGCACATCTGCTAGAGCTTCATGCAGGAGTTGCACATTAGACCCAATCTGCCCTTGGTTCACCTGGTGTAATGGCTTAATGATGTATTAGGAATCTATGGTGCCCCTACCAAAGGCTTAAGTGATCAGAACAGAACAGCTGTATGTGTGTGATTACAAGACATAAGTGGCTCATTCACACTCTTATTAGTACCCATGCAATTGCACACACACACACACACACAAACACATTTGGATAACCTTGGGTACACACATGCACCCACAAAACATGTGCTTTCATACACAATCCTCCATATGTATTCACATGCACATACTATAACCTTGTCGCCAAGGAAAAAACTCTAAATTTGTGGAATGTATTATAATGGTTAAATAAAATTTTAAATTTGAATTGAAACTTCATTTTGGAAAAGGTGAGAAAGAGGTAAGAATAATGATAAAGGACATGGAGGTTTATAATCATTTTGAATAATAATTGTTTGAATTACAAATAGCCAAAAGGACAATAATGTTAGTAGAATACACAACATATTCTAGCAATTTTAGCTATTCAAAAATTATCAACCAACAATAACTTCACATATTCATTTGATGACTACCAACGTTTTTTTTTGGGTGAATTTTTGCATTGTGGTCACAAAAAAAACCAGTGCAAATTGTGAAATGGCCTTTTTTGGGAAAAAAATTGCAAAAGTCATCATATTTAGAGAATGAGTTTCTATTTGTTGCTAAGACTTTGTAGGAATCTAAAAAGCATTACTTTATTGTTTGACCTTTAGTCAAATGTGGCTCATTCCTTCTATTGATGATCACTAGTCCACCTATTTGACAAAATTGAAAAAAAAACCCTTGACCATCACACATTCAACTACCTTGTTGAATCTATGGTATTAAAATGTATTCTTATTATCACTTTAGTTTTTTTCACATTAACTTAATGTTCATTCTTTAATTATTCTTTTTAAATGTTTTAACAAAATGTTATGTTTCATTTTTACCCTAAAAAAATTAAAGGATTGTGTGAGCAATTGAATCAACATGTCTTGTATATAGTTCAATTTTAATATAAGGACAAAACAAAACTTGTGTGCATTTTCCAAGTTGCATTTCTAATATTCTAAATGATTGATACTATTTTTTAATTTTAATTTATAATTAATGCATGAATTTTTTAAATTATTATTGAATTGCCCAAAGCTTTTGTATTTGAAATCATCACAACATTTGCATAAGATTTAACGAAACAATTTAAAATTTGTTTAAATGTTCTTACATTGTGTTCCAAAATTGAACAATAATATTTTAGACATTTATTATAGTAAGACATATTAGGTGTTGCTAATGAAGAGTTTGAAAGATAATTTCTAGTCTTGGCTAGTGTGAGGTGACTTTCTATCCCTCTACTCTTGGTTCTATGAGGTGACCATATTTGAAAGTACATGCACTATCGATGAAGGAAAAAAATACAATTGTATTTTTAAATGTTATGTTGCGTTTGTAATTGAAACCATATAATTTTCTTCTCATGCATGATTTATGATTCAGGATTGATAGATTTATCTTCCAAGTTCAAACACTCCAAATCCTAAGATTTTATGTTAAATTGTCACCCATTCAACCAACTCTTAAAGATTCAACACCAAGTTCAACTTGGTTGCAAACCACTAGTCATTTAAAATATCACTCCTATTGCATATGTTGTCCAAATCAAACTTATTTTAGCCCATTAGAAAACTAACTACAAGGCACATTTCTTTACCAAATTGTAAGTTCTGTAACCAAACTAATAAGAAGTTATGCTACTAAACCCAAAAGGGTTTATGAAATTCCTCTAAAATTTCAAGCTCTTAACACTATCCTACTCACTTCTATTTTTTTGAAGTACTACCAACTTTTAATCCACTCTCCTTCTTTCCACCATCTTCCAAGATTCATCCTCTTTCTCCTCCCCTTCCCAAGAAAAAATCACACAAGAAGAAGACCTCTCGAACTCCTCTTTCCCCAAGCTTTTCGTGACCCCTTTTTGAGTTTGTTTTCTTTGTCCGATGGAAGTTGAGGAAATCCTTCCCCCTAATCCATGGCCTTCTAATCCATGGCCTCTTCATCTTTGAAGAACTAATGAGAATTGAGATTGATTTGCATTCCAATGGATTTTTAAATGAGAATTCTTGTGCCCAATGAAAGATGGTTTCATCCTCTAATCAAATAGGATGATAATCCTCATGACCAATGGAATTCGAGGATTCATCCATTTCTTTATCTTGGATATCTTGATGAGGTTCTTAAATTTGATTTTAATCCATTCCATCCATTTGACTTTCACATCTTACTTTTTGATCCTAATTATTTCAAGTAACTAATTATTAGGATAATTTATCGGGAGTAATAAATAAACATCCTTGAATTCCTACTTGATTAAATCAACTCAATGGTAGTAGTAACATTCCCACGTACCATTTACTTTTTTGATATCCCCTAGTTATTCTTTATCATGTACTAATTAACTTTGTACATAGTAAATTGGAATTAAAATGTCCATTGTGAGAACCCCCATGTACTTTTAGATCCATCGTTGAAATTAGGGCTTGACGAATCCATTAGAATTAGGATGTTCGGGTCTCCATGAGGTTTCGCTGCCATTACCAGACAATATGCCTACCCTAATTTGTTAAATAAATGGCATCAACCCCTTCTGAATACAAGTACCAAATTTTTCCGGCTACCTTTTTGGTTTTTGTTGACGCAGGTGAAAATTTAGTCATTGCGTATGATGTTGTTACGCCCTCAAATCCTCTAGTTTTGTTAGTGGAAGAGGAAGAGCTTGAAAAACCATCGTTTAACATGAATGTCTCCCAACGGCCATGTGACGAAGAATCGTTCCAAAGAGTGGTGTGCACTTGAGTCGACAGTTCGATGTGGGATCATCGATCATCTCTTAACTCACATGCTTTAGCGATTTACTTAAAGTTTGTTCCCGTTCGTGGAGTTGTGCTAGAAAGGTTTGAAGAATGTCAATGTGAAGATGACGATATTCCTCTTCATTGTCAAACTTGGGTTCCCAGTGATGGCCAATACCGTTGGCTATGACGCCCAATCAATCCCCTTTTCATGGAGGATTGAATCGAATACCTTGTTTGCACCATCCGTTGCATTTTAGATTTTCTACAATTGTGATTTATCCCTTCTAAGTCTTTTATTAAATTGTAATTCATTTGAGGCTATTCAAGTAGAAATTTTAAGATCTAAATTTGATTTTGATTCTATTCAGGGCCTAATAAAAATGAAAATTGAGTAAGGATGAATTAGGACTACATCATAAAAATCTTATAAGCACATCATTAGTGCCTGAAGATTATTTTAAAAAATTAATTCAATATTATCATGGCAAAATGTTAGTCTTAACCATGGGCTTGAAAATTATTCTATCTCTATTAGACTTTCCATTGACACCTCTTCAACTATTTCATGAATCTCAACATCCTTGCTACTAACTAAATACTAGGAAAAAACCAATGTTTTGCTGAGCACCATGAATTTGGTGCCTACTTCCACCACCAACCTTCTAAAGATCTTTTACCCCTAATTATGCAGCCAAGGTCTTAAAACTATGGTTATCAGTTTTTTTTTGTTGAAGAAAGGAACTAACCCAACACCTTACTCACCAACATCGTAATTCGGAAAAGAAAACAACCCTCCCACACTACCATGTGCATTCATCATTCCTTATTCTATAAAGTTGCTAAAAACCTTTAATAACCTTACCACACTTGAATATCCTTGATGAAATTCTTAAAATTTGAGACTATCACGCACGATTATGTTGGTATGGCTCACACTATTCAATGCTTGTAATAATTTTCGTCCCCTTTCTAAGACTACTATTTTTTTTTGTTTTGGTGCATTGGATGAAAGTTCTTACTCCTCTTATGGTTTGTGTGTAGGTATAGTTACACGAGAAAATTGTACGTTGGTGAACTCCTATTCCTTTTCGAATCATCTTCTTCCGGTGTCAAAATGTGGCAACTTTTGAAGTTTGACGTTCATCTTAAAACAGTTTGTCCCCTTCCTTGTGGAGTTCGTCTTCTTCCTAGTGATATAACTTTTTTAGTTTTGTCGCCCTCTTCTTGGTCTTATTTGTCCCCTTCCATGGTAATCATCTTTTTCCTAATCTTGGTTGTCCCCTTCATTGTGATTGTCTTCCTTGAATTTTGCCACCTTCTTCCCCCCCCTTGGTCATCCCCTTTTGTGGCAATTGTCTTTTTCTTAGTCTTGGTTGTCCTTTTCCTAGTGATCATCTCCTTGACCATTGCTGCCTTTTTCATGGTTTTTGTCGTCCCCTTCTTGGTGATCGTCTCCTTGAGTTCTATCACCTTCTTCTTAGTCTTGGTCATCCCCTTCCTAGCAATTGTTTCCTTGAACTATGTCACTTTCTTCCTAGTTTTGGTCATCCCCTTCCTAGTGATCGTCTCCTTGAGCTTTGTCGCCCCCTTCCTAGTTTTAGTTGTCTTCTTCCTGGTCTTAGTCATCCCCTTCCCAATGATTGTCTCTTTGAATTGTTTCCCTCTTCTTAATCTTGATCATCCTTTTCTTGGCAATCATCTACTTGAGCTATGTCACCTTTTTCTTGGTTTTGGTCATCCCTTTCTTGGTGATTGTTTCCTTGAACTATGTCATCTTTTTCTTGGTCTTGGTCATCCCCTTCCTAGTGATTGTTTCCTTGAACTCTACCACCCCCTTCTTAGTGACCGTCTCCTTGAATTGTCGCCTTTTTCTTGGTCTTAGTCGTCCCCTTCATGATGATCGTCTTTTTGAGCTTTATCACCTTTTTCTTGGTTTTTATTGTCCTCTTTTTGGTGATTGTTTCCATGAACTTTGCCACTCCCTTTTTGGTGATTGTCTCTTTGAATTGCTACTTTTTTCCTGGTCTTGGTTGTCCCCTTCATGGTGATCGTCTTCCTAGTTTTCATTGTCCCCTTCCTAGTGATTGTCTCCTTGAGCTATGTTGCCCTCTTCTTAGTCTTGGTTGTCCCTTTCCTGGCGATCCTCCCCTTGAATTATCGCCCTTTTCATGGTCTTGGTCATCCCCTTCCTAGTGATCATCTATTTGAATTCTGTCACCCTCTTCTTAGTCTTGGTCATCCCCTTCCCAATGATCGTCTCCTTGAGCTTTACCGCCCTTTCCTAATCTTGTTCGTCCACTTCTTAGTGATCCTCCTCCTTGAGTTCTGCTACCTTCTTCCAAGTCTTGGTTGTCCTCTTTCTGGTGATCTTCCTCCTTGAGCATTGTTGCCTTCCTCACCCCCCTTAATTGTCCTCTTCCTCGTGGTCATCCTCAAGCTTTGTCACCCCTTTTTGGTGTCCTCTTCCTTGGTGGTGATCTTTTTTTCCTTGGTGATTATCCTTGAACTTTGGCTCCCCCTCCCTATTTGACCTCCCCCCACCCACCCCCCTCCTAAATGGTAGTTGAAGTCATTGAGAAAGGGGTTGTTGCGCCCTTGCTACAACATGCCCTTTAGCTCTCATTCGAGCTATTGCCCTTGCTTTTGCCTCCCATTGAACTTTTGTTCCATAGCCAAGGTTAACCTTTCTATATAGTAAAGGATGTGCTTTTAACCTAGCTGCAAAGTTCTTATGAAACCTATTTTTAGTTTCTTTTACAATAGTTGCAAACCAATTTGCATTGAACATTGCCTTTGTTCGCATATTTAGTAGCTTTTGAGCTGCCCACTTAGCCATAGTAGGGAGTCAACAACTTGCTAAACCTTTTTATCTTCCTTTTTTTTCCTTTTTTGTTATCTTATTACTGCTACTACTTCTTTGGTTAAGGATTTTTGTTGCAAAATGCTAGAGTACTCATTCGATGTTACTACATATGATTAACTATATTCCACTAACGTTTCTTTCCTTCTTGTTTTCCTTGCCACAAAGCAAATTTGCAAAAGATACCAACTCTTGGGTTGTTTTAGTAAGATGATGAACTTGTTGCACTTCAATTGTAGGTTCATTTGCATTAGCAATTAGATCATAGATTATTTTTGTCTACCCATTTGCATATGCAACAATACAGCTCCTAGTTCCTCCACATAATACCTCACATTTGATGATTCATGTTCATATGCTTCTGGAGTTTCAAATTCTTGTCATGTTGCTGTTATGTTCATCAACCGTGTAGAAGCTCCATCTCCTCCCCATTGCTTTTGCCCATTAGTTGTATCATTATAACCTTCACTATTTTCATTTGAAATGTTTGTAGGTGTTGTTGTGTAGACTTAAAATGGCTTGGTCTTGTGATCCATTGCCTTTGGATTCGGATGTCGGATTCCTATAACCTTAAACCCGTTCTTGATAATTTTTTTGGACAATAATTAGTCCAAGCTCTTGTTTACCCATCTAATTAATGTGCATTTATTTGGCTCATAGTGATTATTCTTGACCATTGCATTATCTCTTTCTTTCTGGAAAGTAATTCATAATGGTTTGAAGCAACTTACATCTAGGGGTTGTAGAGCATGAGATGTGTGAGTTGGTGAGGTGACCATATCTAAACCAAACTCTTTTGCTTGTGCAATTACTTCTAGCATAACATGTGATCCATGCTTGTCTAGAATTAGGAGATGTCAATTGGATTGAGAAATTTCATTAAGAACTGACTTTTTGAAAAATGACAAAAATTCTTTGAAAAGGAAAAATGTTATCCATGCCTTGGTTTGCATTGCCATACATGTACTTGCCTTGCATAGTCTCATGTAATCATCCCTGATCCTCTCACTTCTAAAGATGTAAAAACTTGGTAGGCAGTTTTTGGTTACATTAACAACACAATTCACTGTTAACCATTCCCTGGACTTATAATGGTATAGTAAACTTGATTGGAACCTCTTCTTGTTAATACTCTTGCCCTTAATTATCACCTTGCTTAGATTTTTGTTTCATTTGAATTCTAGATGTGATCAACATTGTATTTGTGTTGTATATGAGTGTTTGTAGATTTTGGTAAAAAATGTTGCATGCTTAACTTGTGAGACCTTGTGCTTTGTAGACATCCAACCTTTTAGCAAGTCAAATACTTAGCTTTGAATGTCGACGCTTAAACTAGTTCCATCAAGAATCCCCTAGAATTCCATTTTTGAATGGGGTGGGCCTGGTTTTTGTCAGTTTTTTATGACTTTCATTTTGAGATGATGTAAGGTGATTGAAAGTCCGCATTCTTGCATTCCCAAAATCTAGGCCACAAGTGCTTCATCCTCCTAGTTTGTGAACACACCTTGTGGCCTTTGCTTTCTTGGTCTTATCTTCCCATTCAAGTGATTTGAAAAGGATGTGGTTAGTATGTGCCAAAACTTGCTAGCTTTTTTCAAATATAGTCCTCCTCTTTCCATTGCATCCATTATAGCTTCCAATGCATCGGATGTCCATCTTCCTCATTGTGTCAAGCTAGGAACCTTGTTTACTCTTACTAGTTTTTCTACTTGTGTTGGAACTATTGGTGGAATATTTTCTTTATTGGTGGATTGTTGGTCTTGTAGGTTATTTCATCTCTTGTGAGGTACAATGGACATCATGGTGCTAATCCCTGGATTGCCTCCTGGTCCTAGTTTCTAGCAAGTTGGGATGGTCCAATCTAATCTTACAAGAGGTATATATTTGAACCTTTTGTATGGATCCCAAGATTGTAAAAAATGGGTTATTTTTGCATAATGTTCAAAAGCATGACTTTCCAAAGATGGGTTAGAAGAAACTGTTACATAGAAATTTTCAAAGTCACCTCACTCTAAATTGACATTTGTGGTTGTTGTGCAAGCTGTTGGTGTGTACTTAACGTTATGATGCCTTGCAACTTGTTGAAATCTGTGAGAACTGGAGCTATTTGATCTCCTTACTACTCTAGGAATTATAGATTGTTGGATCTAACGATAATATAGATATACGTTGAAATTTTCTTGGTAGAGCTTATTTACATCAGATGTTCCTATTCTTACACCTATTTGTGTAGATGATGTTTCTTTGGGTTGATCTTGGACAATTGTTTCTATTCAGCAATCTCGTGAACCTTTCTTTCACATGTCTTAGCCCTTGTTTTGGTTCTAAAATAGCTTTAGTCTCATTTCTACTTCCTTTGAATGCTTTAAAACTAGGAAACATAAGCTTTATGAAACTATGGACTTCATCTTCTACAGCCTTGGATAGTGAGGACATTTTTGCAATGATGCTTAAGAGAAATTGAGAAGTTTTCTGATTTTTGAAGTGTATCCTTTTAATATGATTTACAAAGTTTCTAATTTTTAATTTTGGTGGGAATCTAATGCCCTTGTGCAAATGTACATGTTTTTTAGAGTCATTTATTTGTTATCTTTTCAGATGCAAAGATTTTGTTTTGTATTAAGTGTTGAGACCTTGTTGGGGCACTTGAAAGATTGTTTGTACTCTAAAATCCTAAATTTTAAAAACATTACTTTAAATGACCCACCATCAAACAATTGTTCTTTGTAAAGTGGGCTGAAATAACCTTGTTTGTTGAGATGCTGTACACCCTTGACCAATTACATGGTTCCGTCAGTGGGACAATGTTTTTAAAAAAATGCACCCCTAAACCCCCATTACCAAACACTTCTGTTTGATAAGTTGAATGATTTTTTTTATCAGTGGTTTGCCACTCACATATGAGTGACATAGCTCATTTGTATAAGTGCAATGTTGGTCTCCAATCACCACCCACATCTTTAATATAAGTGCAGTGCAAAGAGAATAAAAATGGCTTTAATTTGACCCAATGTCGAACACAAATTTTGTTGACTGTGTCGGGGAGCAAGAACCACCAAACGCTGGTTTTTTTAATGTGTGTTCATTGATAAGGTGAAATCTGCACGAAGACCTGTGTATTTTTATTGCCTTGACTGGCCTAGGCCTAAACAGTTCGCCTGATCGATTACCAACTTATGTTCGGTGATGGGTGTTCTCACCTATTACATCATCAGTTGATGGTGCTCATGTTGTTGCAATTCTTGTTGTTTTTGTGCAACACCATGATGTTGGCAACCTTTGCAAGGTGTAATGACAACGTTTCCCCTGTACCTTTGTAGCTCCTGTTGTTGTAGTTGATATGCTTGTGATGACAACATTAAAAAAAAAAAAAAAAAATATACTTTTTCACACAAAAAAAAAAAAAA
>Ga0116231_10002546_pt1 | contig 38194 bp, 14 predicted proteins | sample S1TSphgellanicum_2_FD_89695 | JGI IMG/M metagenome (GOLD analysis project Ga0116231, IMG submission 89695) | Host-associated microbial communities from peat moss isolated from Minnesota, USA - S1T2_Fd - Sphagnum magellanicum MG | ecosystem: Host-associated > Plants > Peat moss > Unclassified...
AAAAAAATTTTTTTTTTTTTTTTTTTTTTTATAAAAAAAAAAAATTTTTTTTTTGAAAATTTTTGTAATAAAATTGTTAGTTTTTCCCCCCCCCCCCCCCCCCCCCCATAACTAACATGTTTTTTTTTGTTTCGAATTTTCCTAACTTGGAAATTCTTGTTAAGGAACAAATGGAAAAAATAATGCAAATTCAAAAAAAATGTAAACAACCAAAAAATTACCAAAAAATTAAGATTACAAATTTTTTAAAAAAAAGTTACTCTAAATGAGTAAAAGTTTTAAAGTAATTTTAATAATTCCAACACTAAACATATAAAAACTTTCAACATTAAACTTACTTGAAAAATTTTAAGTTTAATCTTTGAGATCATTATAAACCTTATCCAATTTTTTTGAAAATTTAAAATAAATACTAATGATGAAACCAATTTTTTTATTGTGGTGAATTTCCACCATTTTGTAAACATAAAAAAGACCATCACCATCAACAAAAAAAAATTATTATTCTTAAAATTATATTTTTAAAATGATATAATTTTACAATGGGTTCTAGGACTTGTAGCCAAAATATTAAAATATTTTAACAAAATTTTACCCCCATATATGGCTTATAGCCAAAACAAATGTTCTTATGGATGATCTTGAAAAATGTTTACAATTTTTTTTAAAAATTAAAAATATTGATGTCATTATTATTATCACCATTTATAATGTTTCATTTTATTTTTTTTCAATGAAACTTTTAAATTCATCTCTAAATATTTAAACATAAACCTATAACAAAACAAGCTTAAAAATTTTAATGAACCATGTTTTAAATTTAAAATAAGTATGCCATCATGAACGTTCATAATAATAAATTTGTCCATGATGTTTAAAATAAACTATGGGAAAAACATACATTCTAATTTATATAAATGTACAATATTCAAAATGAATGATTCAACTCATGTGTAAATGTTAATAGTTGAAAAAATGTCATAAAAATCACACACCCATTTTAATGCATTAATGTGTAAATAAAATTAAAGGCTATGTCAATTTCCAAATCAACAATTTAAAATTATGAACAAGTAAATAAAGTCCAAATTATATTCATAAGTGAACAACATAATAAATGTAACTATGAACAATATTGACCATTAATTAGTGCAATAAACCACTTGCAAACTTAAAATGGCCAAATGTAGTTGAAATGTAATCACATTGAACAATAGTCACAATATATGGGTTGGAAAAGGACAAGATTTCTTCTTATGTTAATTTAGGGAAGTTTTTATAGAGGTTTCCATATGTCCATCGACCAAGGAGCCTCTTAAAACTTTCATAATTGTAAGTGAATTCATTAAGAATGAATTAAAATTGAATTATGAATGAGTGATGAATGAATTATGAAGGAATTATGAGTTGATTAAAAGTGAATTAATAGTGAACTAAAATAATTAAGAGTTAATTATAAGTGGATTCTTAGTTAATTACGAGTGGACTATGAATTCATGGATGAAAATCCATGTGAATGAATTCCATTCACCATGTGATCATATCTAATGTTGGCAATCATGACATTATCATATTATTATGTGATCATATGCCACCACTTCAATATCAAATCCTAATCTCCTTCATCTAACATGTTAGAACGTCATTTCTTTGGCAATCCACTTTAAAAGTCATCTCCATTAAAGTCCACATGCATGCACCTAATAATCATTTTCTTGATATAATCATTACCTAAAGGGTTTGAAGCTACTTGCAATCTACCTTTGACTTGAATTTGATACTACAACAACCAACAACATATTCTTAAACATAAAATATTGGCTAATACAATTTGGCACAAGGGCATTATAAAGATCTTTCATGTTATTTATCATCTTTTTCTCAATCCTAGCCTACCTACATGAATACATGGCATATTCAAGTAAAGGTGTTGAATAGTCTTTTCATTATGACCTTTTTTCATTTTGATTCATATCATGTGAGGCCTTCCTTATATCTTATACAAGTTTGTTTACAACAATAATGCACTTCCTCCATCTCAAACAACTAACCCTAGGGACAATAACATGACTTGTTGGGCTTTGTGGACACATAAGGATTAATAAACGCAAAAGCCATTCGTTTTTGCCTTTGTCATTGTTGTTTTCTAAACTATTGTTTATATTCTCCCATCTTTTGATTTCTACAACACAAAACCACAATGTGCCACATGTAAACATTAAACAATTTTTTTCAATTGTTAGAAGGTATAACTTGAAGACATAAGTAACAATGTGCTCCAAGCACCACATTAATTGTTGTTCCTTTTGAAATGTGATGGTCCTAAAAAACAACAAAGAAACTACAAAAGTACTACTAAAGTTTTATTTTTCATAATGGAGCAACTATTATTTTTTAATTATATCTTGCAAGCATCCTAATTCATGTTTGATCATTAGAGATCAACCAAGCAAGGAGACATAGGAAAGAAAATACTCAAATGGTCTTCAAAAGGAAGGGTTCCACTTCATAAACAAAGCTAGAAATACCCCATATCAAGAAAACAAGTATTCACTTTCAAATAGTTATGTTTTAAAAAGTTGATTTTTAACAATGTAGTAGATGGTTTTTCTAATGTAGTACCTCTTGAAGCATCCTAAAAGTAATAAGCAACTTAAACAATTCCAATTCAACTTAATGTTAAGGTTTTCAACTTTGAGGAAAACTCATCATACATTATTCATTTTAGAGATTAAACAAACAAAAATACAAAGGAGACAGAGGAGAAAAAGAAGGTGGGTTTGAAGAAGGAAAAAAAAGGTGTTTATGAAAAATAAGGGTCTCCAACTATCATAAACAAATCACAATATTAGGAATGTACTGAAGTAAGAAAAACAAGATTGAATCACATTCAACCTTATGTTCTAAAAAATAAAATTCAACAACCTCCATAACTAAACATTTGTAGGGTTCAACTAAAAATCTAATTCTTTGATTGTACTAAAGTTTTGATATAACATACTTGTAAACTTTTTAAAACATTAATAGAAGTTGTAGGTGCAATACTAGTAGGATTACTTGGCTTCATTTGTTTCCAAGACTCAATGTCTTGCATGTTTTTTCTCCTTTGCCAACAATTCATTTTAGGCAACATTCATTTTTGGATTTCATATATTGCCCATCTACTTGCAACTCAATTTCAAAATTGAACCTTACACAAAATTGTTTTATGTTATTTGTAATCAACCTATTTGTAATTAAATGCTACAAGTTATCACATGTGATCGTAAAAGATTGCATGTGCAATTTACATTTGAAATCTATATGATTTTTAATCACCTTTGCAAATATGATGTAATTAATTGTTCCTTCATCCTTTGAAATGGATGATTTCCACTCTTAATTTTGTGTAGATATATTATTGTATATACAAATAATCACATAGATGACCATAACATTCCAATTTGTATGATGTGGACACCTAAAGGTATGGGCTACAAAGGTGTACAAAAAAACAAAATTCATGTATTAAAGTGTTTTTTGTTGTTTACATGTTAGAATATTTTATTTTTAAAAATTTATTTGGAAAATAAAATTCAAAAATAAAATCTGAAAATAAAATTTCCAATATTTTTAAAATTTTAATAATTTTTATTTATTTATTTCATATTTTCGAATTTGAGTTGCCAAATATATTTAAATTAAATAATATTCATTTGGAAGTAAAACAAATTTTTTTAACCTATTTCATTTGAAAATTTTATTTAGAATTTTTTTAAGTGTAAATTTGAAGAAAAAGCAAAAGAAATCAAAATAAAATAGATAAAATAATTTTAAGCCCACAAAATGAAAACATACCCCACATATCTTCTAATTTTTTTATTGGGAGGGTCAAATTTATTTATTTATTAATAAAAAAATTTTAAAGATAATTTTTGCATTGAGTGAATACAAAAAAAGAAATTGGAAATTATTCTTTTTTTTCTAGAATAAAAAAATATTTTGAAAAAAAATTAGGAAAAAAGATCACATGGCTTATTCCTAGGCCTAACCTAGGTTTAGACCTAAATTAATTAAGTGTTGTGTGGCCTACATGGTTTAAGCCTAGGTGCTATGTGGTCTAATTTGGATGCTACTTGGCCTAACCTATGTTCCATGTAGGTTGCTAAGTTTTTTAAAAAATTAGTAATTATTAAATTAGGTTAATAGGGTTTAAGTTTAAGTCTAACATTGTTTAGATAAGATAGTTAGTAATAATATTTATTTATTATTCTTGTTATTAATATAAATTAATCATTACAATAATATATTATTATAATGTTGATACCTATTAATTATTATTAATTATAATAAGTAGTCTAACTAATGTGTGCAAGCAAGGTAAAGTAGACAACTGAATGCTCCATGTCAAAAAAATTACATGTAGCCATGAAAAAATTTAATGTATTGAAAGTAGAATTAAGTAGAATTTTTATAAAATATTTCTATTTGCACAAAATGTTTGATCTTACAAAATGGGCTACATGTACATGAATTATTGATTTTTCAAAAATTTCAAGTTAGTGGAGCCCTAAAAAATACGTATGTATTATCAAATTATGAATGTTATAATCATAATATATCAAAATTTTAATGTGAAGTAGGTTTGAACACCATTTTGACCCAATTAGTTTCAAGCATATTTTGAACCTACTTTTATGATACTAAACTTGTTTAAATTGTGTATCCAATTTTCCATAAACTAAATGTAGGGCCTTATAGTTTTATAGTTTTACTTCAAAATATTTTGAATCTAGTTTCTTGTGTCCATATAAAAAATTGTTCCATTTTTTAATTGAACTTTGGGCGAATTACTTTTTTTGTCTACTTTACCTTGCTAACACCCTAGTTGGTATAATAATTAGTACATAATACTTAAGTGTAACTAGGAAAAACATGTTCATCACCAAACATTACGTTACCATCAAACACCTACCATTAAACCTCCTTAATTTTTTGTTCTTGTTGATAGATTTTTGTGGCCATGGGTGCACCAATGGAAGGTTTGCAATATTTCTTTGAATTTGAGAGACAATAAAAAACAAAAAAAAACCAAGAAAAGGACGAATTCATTTAAGGAGGAAAAAGGTTTGGACCCCCTTTATTTCCAAACTTTATATCTTGTTCACTTTTGTTTGTTTTGAATGATTCAAAGAGCTATGGGTGTGCCATTTGAAGTACTTTTTTGGAAGTGTGGAGACAATGAAACAATGAACAAAAAGCTTGAACTCCAAAACTCAAATTATTCTTATGAGATTAAATCAAGCATTGATCCCCTTCACCTCCAAAGGGCATATTTTGCTCATTATGAGACCAATTTTAACAATTTTTGTGGCTTTGGATATGCTAGGTGGAGGACTACAAAATCATTTGAAACTCTAGAGACAACATAACAATGTCCAAAGATCTATGAATGTTTGTCCACCTTTTTACCTTCATTGTATCATGTGTTACAACTACATTTCAACTACAATGTTTATCCCATATTGTGCCATAATTTTGAAGTTTGTAAACTATTTAAGTTTAGGTGCATTAGTTTAGTAAACAAATGGCAATTGGGATGATTCAATGAAAGAGGTTCAAACCCAAAAAGTAATTTTAATAATAATTGCCTATCTAGACTAGGCCTACCTACCCATCTGCCTAGGCCTATTTATTTACCTAACTACCTACCTACCTAGGTGCACGATGCCACATGTTGACATCTTATAAACTTTAAATTGGACGTTGTAGATTTGATTAATTTACTAAAAATATTAAATGCCAAAATGGGCTTTGAATGCCACTTATCATCAAATGATTAACCTTCAAAATAAATGGACACATGTCATAAAAAATGGATTGCCATTTGGTTGCACATGTAGTTGCATATGTAATTTCCTATAGGAATATGAATGGATGAAAATGTACAAGTATATTGTATATATGTTGTATATACAATATGTCATGCAGTTGAAATTAATTGTAAATGACAATTGCAAAAGACAAGTTTTAAAAAAATGTTTAAACCCACCAACAAGGTCAAGCTATTTCAACAAACTTTAACATGCACTTACAATAGAACTCAGTTTTGTGCTTGTTTGCAACCTTACATTTCATTCATTCAAAACAAATCCATGTTTCGATGAAAAATATGGAAATGAAAACACAACAAATGATTGAAAAGGATTGGGCTAAATGTGTGTGGGAGATTTGTGAGTGGGTGGGCAATGAAATTTGAATCAAAGACTATACATGTCGATGTTCAATTTTTTGTTTACATATCAAGTCACTTGACCTTACTTTCCTATTATTCCATCCATAGTTTAACCTTCAAAATGAACTTGGGTGCAAGTACATAGATAGGAGCCAATGGGATTATTTTACAAAAGGATTATGAGTTATTTTTAGTCCTTTTTCACTTTTTCATATGAAATTTTTTTTTAATGAAATCTTTTGCAACTTGTTACTAAAAATACATATAGTTGCCCCAATAGATCATATGTTTTCTATTAATCATTTTTGAATAAATATGAATTTTTCAAAGTGTGTAAATTTTGCCAAAGTCTGCATTTCACCTTGAAAATTTATCATAATTTTGAATCATACCAAAATATGCTAACTATTTTAGGTTTTTTTTTTAATATCATAAACTACAACTTTGTTTTGTATGTCATGCACATTACACCCCCATTTACATGTGGTAAAGGACTTTTGAAATTTTAAAATTTTAAAAATATGTTGAATTTTAAAAAATTTTAAATTCCATATCTTTTAAATTGTGAATGTTTTGTGAACTTGGGTAGTAGGTTGCTATCATCTAAATTTTTTCACCATCAAAATTATGTTATTCCAATAGTCCTTCACCTAGTCCTTTGTAAAATTAACTTCATTTGATGCAACACCTATTCAAGTTTGAATGTCCTTTTAAAAAACCAAAACCCAAAATTTAATTTGATGAATTTTAGGAATTCCTCAACCTTCATATTAATCATTTAACACAACTTGGAATGATTAACATAGTTTTAAAATGTCAAAAAAAAACATATGTAAAAAAGTTCATAGTTTTCACCACTATTTGACATGGTTTTTGGCTCCTATCTCTATACTTGCACCTAGTTGTAAATAGGTAACATTTCGATATGTTTATTTTGTTCATTTGAAATTAAAGTATTTATACATTTTTATTTTTTTTGCCCACTTGAATTTTTAGATTTCTAATTTATAAATCTTTCATGCATCTATGCAATTTTTTTGAAATAAAAGCATTTTAGACTACACTTCTTTACCATTTTCTCACATGACCCAAAATTTACAAATTCATAGACTATTCTTTTAGTCTAATTGACCATGCATTCACCCCAAACTTGAAACATAATGCTTAATTTTTTTTATAGCTAATATTATGAACTCCTTTTATCTTCCCTAGTTATAATTGCTTGATTTGATTGAAAATGAATTCAACATGCAATGATAATGACAAATTGATAGTGATTTTTTTCTCCAACTATCATAAAGACATGTAACATGTTTTCTATCACTTGTGGCTTGATAATTAACCTTATGCAACTTTTTAAAAATGATATTATGAGAACTTCTACCTTGTAAAACTAATAAGGAACTTACCTTTTGCACTTTTCCACATTGGAACAAACTTTTCTTAAACACATTTAGATGGGAATCATGGGATTTCATGGCTAGGTCTTCATTAAATCAAGTAGAAAAGGTCATAATTATTTGCCATTTGCAATGATTATCCTTGGCCATAATTGGATCTTGATCTTTAATTTCCATCATAAAGTATCAAATTTATCTTTGCAAATTTATCTATGATTTTAAGAGAATATCACCAAGGTCTATACTTTTTAGTTTTCAAACTATCATATGGAGAACATCTCCTCCTTGTCTATCTAGTTCATATATTTTATTTGTTTCAAAAGCTTTGAAAGTGGAAAGTTCAATGTGTTTTTAAAGTCATCTATTGTAGTAATTATGCAATCTTGTTTTCTTCTTATGATTGTTAAGTCTCTCCCAATTCTCCTGGGGGATCCATTATCCAAGGGAAGAGATATTTGTCTTTTGGCTAATGGAAAGAAGCAAAGAGGATTAAATATTAAATAATTGACATAGCTAGTTAGGACTAAAAAAAGTTGGATTTCACTTGAAAAACAAGCTTGAAATGTGTATGCATTGGATTAAAACCAAACTTTTATCCAACACAAGGGAGTTTGAGTTTGACAAAATATTAAACCAAGTTTATGTCTATGTTAATGTTTATGTTACAATTTCTTTTTAGCTCAAGTGTTCTTATATGTTGTTATTTTTGCATAGTGAACAATATTGAAGTAGGTGTGTGTAAGCAAGTTCAAATGCTTGAAACTTCTCTTGTTACAATTTTAAAAATATGATTTAATTTGAAAACTACGACCAATATTTTGCATTATATGCCATCATATGTTAATGGGGTTCTTGGATTAGGTCCTTTTATTTCTTTGGTAGTGAGATGAATTTTTTTTGAATTGTGAGATGGTTTCACATAAATTATTGTTAGCAATGAAAACCGAATTACCAGTTTTTTACAATTTTAAGCTTCATTTATTTTCCATGGTGGCAATTTCTTTGCAATGGAAACAATTGAGTGCCAAAAATGGTAGTTGAGAGCTTTAGTCAATTGGGACAAATCATTACTAAATAGGGCTATAAACTTGCCCATTAATCCTATCACTCCTCAAGACTAGAAATGAAGATCACCTTGTGAATCTATTTTCCAAATCTAAATCCAACATATCAATTCAAAATTTGTCATTTAGATCTCCACTCCCATTCTATTTGGTTAGGTGAATGATCCGTTGACATTTTGTGTTGATTTAAAGCCTTTTGCATTTGCAAGGAACTTTTCAACCTATAATTTAGAACATGTCAGTGTATACAAAGTTCATATAATGCAACCTAGTTGTGATCTGTGTGTGGTGTGATCTTGTGTGAATGAATTATTCTTTTGTGGGCTTCAAGATTTCTCTTAGGGCATTCACCACTTCAAGTATGAAGGAAGTGAAAAGTGAGGTTGAAGTAGATGTTGATTTATGGTAAAGTTCATTGTTCAAAGAACATAAGAACTCTTTTCAAACCAAAAGAGCATTTTACATACACACCTTTCAACACAATTGTCTAGTACTTTTGCTATATTGAGGCTTGGAAACAAAAATTTAAGTTTGAGTGCATCGAGGTTTCACATGGCATTTGTAGGGGGTTGTTGCACACAATGTCTACTCATTTGTCTAGTTGAGGCTGAGATGGTTGAAGCAAACTCTCAAATTTGTGGATTGCTTGACCTACAGCATTGTCACAAACTTGAGCTCTCAAAATTCTCAATGGTTAGTATCATGGCACATGTTACTTCCTCAACTTCAACTTCACTTGTAAATTGGAGGCTTCAAAACATTTTGTTTTAATGTGCAATGCTTTACTCTCACCTAAGTTGTGTTTGTTTCATCCACATGGCACATGGCCAATAAACTAACGCAATTTAGGAAGTTGTCATGGCAGCTGGTGCTCAATGTCTGATGGATGCAGCAGCTCTACAACACCTTCTGGTAGTTGTCAAGGCTGAAGATCAATTGCAGCTCTCTTAGCTCAAGAGTTCATCATCAATGTGCCTTGTCCAAAAGACACACCTTAGAAAAACTTAATGTACCAAAAGCTATTTGGAAGGAAGATCAACACATCAACACCAATAAAAAACTGCCAAACTGAGTGCTAGAGCACCATCAAGGACTTTCCTTTGAGTACTTTGGAGAAATATCCCTTTCGTTACTTGAAGGACATCACTGGACGCAACCACCCACTTCAAGGATAGGAGGTTGTTATGGATTAGATTGTGCTCAGGAGCTAATTACATCCTCCTCACATCTCAACCATTGATTTCAGTGAATTGTAGCCACCCTCACCTAAAAGATGAAAGACAGTGGAAAGTATTTCCTCCAAGGTTATTAGTGTAGGGTAATGGCCAAGGCTTCAGCCATTATTGGAATAAGGGCCTGCATGAGGTGGAGCCAAGGTGGGCCTGATTCTGGTGATGCCCACAGTTGAGGGTGTTACATGACATGGAAATCGATGATTTTTTAAAATACCCGATGGGTATGAAACAGGTACCTACTGGGTATTATGCAAAACAAAAACATGATGCATAGCATTTCAGAAAACGGAATGCCCACAGGTCAGGTTTTCCGCCCTGTAACCATGCATGCACATGCACTGAAAATCTAGGCAGAGGTTTTCCCATAATGAGGAGCTTGACCCTCTGAAAACTTGTGGGAACTGGCTTAAAATAGTAAACTCCAGCTTCCTATGACCGTTAGCAGTTCTCATAGTTCACCAAACAGGGGCCTTACCATTTGTAGGATAAATGCCCCTTTCCTCCCCGCCCCCAGGCAGTGCTCAAAAAACTGAGCAAAATTCTGGCCCCACAAATGTCCTAAAGAAGAGAGCCAAAACGTGAACAGGCTTTAATTACAGCATGTCAAGGGATCTTCCCTAGGGATTGACAAAGGCCTCCTCCTCAACACTTGAATTTGGGTCTGTCCTCGTTTCAGGTGTGTGTGTCATGCCCTGTACAAGATGCCTTCACCTTGTAAACCTAGTTCCATAGTGGAGGAAAACCACACTAACCCATCATTGCAAGTGCACTTATTTTACTTCCAGATATTGGGTGCAGGGTATAAGCTCTAGAACAGTAGCATTCCTGCAGAAATGGGCCTATGGAGGTGAGTATCGGTACCAAATTTTTGGGAAATTCCCATCGAAGGATTTTACCCAATGTAATTGGTTTTGGTGGCCTATTTAAGGTGCATTCACACCTAATGTTAAGTCAGTGTTAAGTGAAAATCTAGGTGGCATCTCAGGTGGCACCCAATTTCAAATGGGTGATTGTTTAACATTAAGTGAATGTTAACATAAAATTTTCATGGTAAATAAGTTTAGGTCCTCGATGACTAACTTGGTGTTAGGGGACTTAATATTAGAGTCCTTAACACCAAGTGTGAATGCACCTTTAGGCACTTTTGTAAGCTTTATTCTTGGTCAGACAAGCACTCCGCAGCTATACTTTTTATGTTGTTAGTGTCCATTTGAATGCAAATCCATGCTTTAGAACATAATTGCTATGTGAATCAATAGTGAGAAAACCAGTTATGTTAGGAGAAGGCACTATATGAGTGTCGTCCCCTTCATAACAAACAAGGTGATCTGACGTTGCACATTACCTTCCGCCCCCACCCTAGGAAGCTTACACAAAAATCCCTGCTCCCTAATTGCGCTATGTAAGTTGCCTCAAATTACACTACAAAACCTCTCCGAGGTTGTTACACTGGATAGAGCCCTGAGATTGAGCTGGGTAAAACCCTTGGAGCAGGTGGTTTCTGCCATATACCTTGGGCTCTACCCTTGGATCAAAAGCATAACTGCCCTCCTCGCTATGCTTTACCCTAACACAAAAACTTGACCTAAATTTTTCTTTGTACCTGGAGGTCCTTTATAGTGCATACTCTTCCTTCTAGAGTCCATGGTGTCTACCACACATCTGCAAGGCACTGAAAAGTAAGGTGCCTTCAGGTTAGCAGATTCCAATGACATCAGTTCATTTTAAGTTGATCAAGGGCATGTCACAAATGTTTCCCCCTCTCCCCCTCCCCTCCCCCCCTCTTCTTTCAAGATGCTACCTCTATTCTCCTTCTCAATATGCTTCTCAATTGCCTTAAGATATACTGGACAAGGGATAGTAGCCTTATGGTGAAGAGGCTCTAATTATGAATGACAACTAAGAGCATCTCCACCTCTTACTAATAAACACACCATTACATTAGATTTTGCAGGAGAATGGTGTGAAACCTCCTTGTTGTGCACTAAATATGATGAGGATACTATGACCATAAAAAAAGAATACCCGTAAAAAGAATTGTGTTATGGATTGGTCAGCAATGATAATGATTGGCCTAGATGGACAGCCTTAAGTAATCTTTCAATTGTTTACTAGACTTATTCATGTGTATGGGTGTTGATATGGGATTGTTAAACACCCAACTGACTTCATATTAAGATGTGTTTAGTGTTGTGGCGGTGGAGATGCTCTCACATTTGTCTTGACACATGTTCCCACCAACACTGAAGAACAAGAAACCCCCTCTCGTCCAGGCCTTCCTTCACACATTGGTCTGATCATTCTGAATGATATCTTGGCTAGATTACCTGGGGCATTATATGTGACTTTGTGTATGTGTGTGCCAGTCAAAAAATGTCAAGCAATTGAGAATTACATAAGTTATGAAGCCTAATTTTAGAGCACCATAAATAATATGGTGGATGTCAGTTTATAGAAACTGATACTGCACTAGAGGTTTGAACATGAATTTTGATCTAGAGACACATAAGAAGTAAACAATGTCCCCACAATTCATGCCCCTGCCATTAACCTAGGCCAAAATATAAGGTGATGACCACAGCTAGGAATACCTCAGGCAATGAGGAATTGCAGCATGCACCCTATAGACTCGCTTTTTTATGTTTCAGGGAGGTGTTGGATCACATTGGGTCCCCAACATGTTCCCAATAGCACCTCACTTTGTCCCATATGCTTTGCCCAACATTGTCCTCTTGCAACCTATATACTTGGGCAAATGTTAGAAACTGATTTTATGTTTGGAGTGATTACTTCTACATTGTGGAGTCTCCAATGTTTTAGAACCTTTTTGTGATGTGCTAATCAAAGGCGCTCATTGCAAAAGAAAAAAAAAGAACTTGGAAGGCATACCCCCAAACTAATCTATTTATTAAGGAAGGTAGGTTATTTGTTGTGTTGAGATCTTACAAACCATGGTGCTCCATGCTGTGTTCTTGGTGCAATTGTAAAGCCTTGATGAGTAGGAGTCCACCAAGGTGGTGTGGTAGTATTTACACCTATGATGCAAGAGTTATGGATTATTAAACAATTTTGTCATAGAAAATTTAACAAAATTTATAAAATATTAGGGAAATTAGGGACAGTATTGTTGGGAAGCCCTTGATGAGTGGGATTTCTTGGAGATGATTTCATAATTTTTGCACCTAAGATGGGGAAAATATTGAATTTTGAGTAATTTCCGTCATTGAAAATTAATTAAAAATTAGAATTTTTTTTTTCACAATTGAGGTCTATTTTCAAGGTCCTGTTCACACTTGGGCCAGTGGCACAGGCCATGCTAGTTATTTATTAACATAGCAAAGACAATCATGGCAAAGACAATCATGCCCAATTTTTTTCAAAGTTGGAATATCATTTAAAAATGGAATGCTATTTTGACAGTTGATATTCCATTTAAAAACTATAATAAATGCAAAACACATCTTGTAGTATAAACTATAAACTAGTTGTGGTGTGGTATCAGTTATACCTACTAAGTTGCAGATATGGAGTGCCAGAAATGTCTACAGAAATGAAATTTGAGAAGGAAATTGGCACTCCATATCCCTAGGGTTTAGGATTTGAAAAAGAGAGTACCACCCAACATTGGAAATAACCACTTACACTCAAAATCAAGATGGCAGCCATGTTGAAAGCAGCTTAGATAGACAAGCAGCTTAGCAATAGGGAAATATAAAAGAATGGTATTGGGTTTGGTAGCATGTGATGTTGGTCTGGTTTATAAGTTAAGTGATCATGTGTGCTGGTATTCCATAGCTCATCATGCTGGTTAGCTATGTATTAACCATCCACATGTGTCTACCTACCTCATTGCCACCAAGTGCCTCGTGTACTTACACAAGAACTACCCTCATTTCATACTTACTTAGCTATGATAATTATTCACTTTCGTAGCTAGTGTGCGCTGGAACTTACATATGATATTTAGTTCATGAGTATCTAGTTCATTGTGTAATGGAAAAATAAGAAAATAAATCCCCACTATCTAATGAGTTGGAATCAGACCCAACCTAAAACCAGGACTGGAATTGAAGGGTCGTACAATAATTAGACCTATCAAATGCAAAAAAATTTGAACCCGACTGGAATCAATAGGTTTAATTTTCTAAAAATATTAATTAGACATGAAACTAAAAGGTGTTCCTTTTTTTTTTTCAAACCCTAAATCCAAACCCAATGGGTCCAATATAAACCAAGACCCAGCTAACACCAGTAGTTACCTAGGTAATATGAGGTGGAAGTAGGAGGGTATACAAAATTGGTGTTGGTTCATCCACAAATAAGGCATAACATCAGAACCAGCGTTGGCTTGTTCCCGGTTTTCAAAGGAACCATTAAATTCAAGTTTAAAGGTTTGCAGAACAAGGAGGATCTCCTGATTTTGGGTTTTAGGGAACACAAAAAATCAAAGCCAGTTGGGGTGCATTCACATACCTAATGTTAGGTAGCATTTGTCAATGATGTGGCATCCTAGTTGGTAGGTGGCATTAACTTGGTGTTAAGTGTGTGTGCTAACTGTCATTAAATCTAGCTTTAAACTTAAATTTTAGGCTTTTAGTCAATGTTGTTTGAAGTCAACTGAAAGAACCAAATAACCCAACATGACATAACATGAACATTGGGGGGGGGCAGGGGGTTTAGTACCACCATCCTTCCCACTTTTTTTAAAAAAAAGGATGACAAAAGAAGAGAATTCAAAAGAATAGTTTTAGTGATCATTTTTGTTAAAGCAACTGTAAAGGCCATGACTCGTAGCATCACCTTCATGTGCAAATGCACAAACTTCCTTGCAAGGTTAACTTTCATGATTGTTGCCAGTATTGGTCGAGTTTTGATTTTTTTTTGGGGAGGATTGTTGCATGTGGTAATAACAAAAAGAAAAACTTAAGAAAGACCTGGTTCTTTGTTCATTTTTTAATAAAAACGTTTTATGCCAGTGTAGGTTATCATCTTTAGAAAAAAACAATTGACCAATTTTCACAAATTTGATAACAATTGGTTATGATTTTTTTTCTTGATCAAAATACTAAAATTTTAATTTGAACTTAATAATTTTTTTTATAACATTGACAAGGTGTTAACAATTGTCATTTTACACATTTAGAATTCAAAATTTTCATCTTTCTCAAAATCATTTTCAAGCTATTCAAACTTTTTTTAAGATCTCCATTGATTTTAGTAAATTTTACTAAATTAAATAGAGATTTACATCCTATTCTAGAGTCGTTTGGTCAATTTTTATTTAGAAAAATTAACTTTTTTAAAATTTCAATTTGTAACCTACATCTCCCAAGATTAGTAAGTATTCTTGTTAAAATTTTTAAAAATTATGTTTCAATTTGTGATCTAAGGATCTAGCATTAGGGAAACCATGTTATGTGTTTTCTAATGTTAGGAAAAGAAAGCACACAACAAGCCTCCTTTTGAATGTTATAGGCCAATAAAACTAACTCATTACCAAGAGCAAATTCATCTTCTATTAAGCTTTTAAAGGAAAGCAGAAATTTATTATTATTTTTTAGTTTTAAATGTAAAAAATTGTAAAATATAATGCATCACTAAACAAACCAATGTCCACAACACTAGTTTAGAACATAAGAAATGACAATGGGAGAAAGATAGTTCACAATAATTTGAGAAATAAGCCATATTAGAAGGGGCGGCACTTGTCTAATAACCTTCACAATAGTATGTTTATTGTAATAAAGTACAATAGTTAATTAAAATTATAATGCTTCTTGGAACATTACTATTTTATTAACAAACCTACAAAACAATAACAAAAAAATTAGTAATAAGTTACTTTTATAATATCAAAAAGACAAGTTCAATTTTTTTTTAATAATTCAAAACTAAGTAATAATACTTTGTTTTCATTAATGTGTTTAGTTTTCTTGGGCATAAACCAACTTCAACACAAGCTTTCTTCCATTCCTACCTACCATTCCCAAATTATTTGGGCCAAGTTATGTAAATCAACTTGTGTAGACTTAATAAAGATATATTTGAAATTTTTGCACACTTTTTCATCTATTGTGGCATACTAACATGCCTCGAAAAAAACATGACAAAAACAACTTCTCTAAAAACTCTCCTTTAAACCAAGAAATTCACAATCGATAATTGATTTCAATGCATTGATTATTGCATTGGGGTTAAAGCCTTCATCTTTGACATAAGCAATAATTTATTTCCTTAAATTTTACTTGTCCAATAGATTTGTTAGACTTTGAGCCAAGGCTTGCCTTGTAGTTTCTATAACTTTAAGTAACCCAATAGTGACATGTTTAGGCTACCATTCAGTTCCAAAAAAGTTGATGACCAATGTAAATATATCCCCTTTAAACATTCAAAAATCAAAACTAGTGGTTGTAGAATGATATTTTGCGTATGTTGGAAGAACATAAAGTTGTTTTGTTTTTTCATTAAACATGGTAATATAGTCTTGTGAAAACTACTTTTTAGAAGGAAAATTAACTCTTGAACATAGATGTAAAACCAAACATTTTAGCCGCATATTATCAGCAAACAACATTGGTAAATTATTTTTCACAACCAAAAGATGAAGCACTTCCAAACATTGCATTTGCTACACATCATCTTTTTTGGAAGGATCTTTCACATCAAAAAAATTGTAGATCGAATTTCCCAACAAATTTGACCTCTTTTTTGATAGTTTCCTTTTTTTTTTCTTTTCAACAAATTATTTACTTCTTCCTCAAATATTTTGACAATTGAACCATGATCTACATCCACATGTTTTTTTAAAGATGTTTATTCCATTTGTTTTAAAATGTGAAATTAACTTTCTTCTGCCTTGAGTTCTTGGATTTGTGGCATTAACTAGATTGTTATGCCAAAGTATACAATGCATTATTGATGGATTCTCAAGATTCACATTTGTATTATCATTTTCACAATAAAAGACCCAACATAACAATGTTCTGCCATGAGGTTTCCAAAATTTTCTTTGAACATGCAAACTTTGTATGTTACTTTGCATTATGTCTTATTCATTTTGACCTTCTAGATTTCTGCTTATTTCAATATGCACAATTGAATTCTCTTCAAATATTTTTTCCATTATATCAATCATATAAATTCCACATGTTTCATTTGCACTTATTTTATTTTCATTTTTAGAAGATTATCCATTGACAATTTTCACAAGAATTTTATCAAATAAGATGGAGGGAAAAAAAAAAATTATTGCACCAAACAATAATATCAAAAGAGGAAAGCAAGTGAGAAAGCATTTACAAGCAATTATAAAATAATAGTAAAAACATTTACAAACAAGAGGATTAAAATAAAAAGTTTGGGCTTAAAAGTTTAAAAAATTAATTCAAAATTTCGTTCATTTTTTTCTTCCATCATTATAAAATACAAAAGGTTTGAAGTTTGGATATGATATAAACTTTTTCAAATTTTTGAAAATTTTTTTGGGAATTTTTTGAAGATGGAATTGTGAACCATGGAAATCTCAAGGGAAACAAATATGGGGGGAAAATCACCTTTTTTTGGTATATAGTGTTTTGGCCCTACAAAGGCAAATGGAGATCCTACTTTGGGGACATTGTTGTTAAATTTGTAACTTCCTAGGGGATTTCATCCAAAATTAGGGGAGCATCAATGAACATGAGGTTGGGAAAGCGTGAAAGAGAGGCAAATCCATGTGTGAAAGGGAACTTTTCTTTTTAGTTTAAAAAGATTCTGTAAGTTTCACCTTGAGACAATAAACCAAAACAAATGGAAGGACAGGGACATAAATTTAGCCCAAGGATGACCCTTCAATTGCATTGCTTGGCCTATCCTGCTGCGCTGCAGCTTGCATCAGTGAAGGATTGAGTTTGTACAACACAAGATCTAAATGATTTTTTACTCTGCTAGTGTATGACAAAATACCCCTCAATACTACAGTCACTGCATTTATAAACAGTTCATTGAATGATGTAATCAAAGCTGCTCTGATATTAAAGTGCATCTTCTAAACAGATTATTAATACCTGTTTAAGATAAAGTAAACTGGTCCCGAGCTTGCAGTATTAGCCATTAAGGTCTGAGTATAAAAGTCCATCACTAGAACGGAATCATCTGGGAGACACTCCACACTGATCCTCAGTATGTGACCCTGCGAATTAGAAGTCAAAACATGCCGGTTTGGCTTAGCAAAATGGTTTGACCCAGTATTGTGCACAATTTGCCGGGGCTGGTAGAAGGCCCATCAAAGCCTGACACCTGCTAGAGAGGAGTGTAATAAATGCGATCTGACTGGTGCCCCCTGTTTCTCATTGGTCAATCATAATGATTGGTCTAGGTGGCTTGCTATTAGTAGTCTCCCACCTAGTAGTTTCACTTTTTTTAGGCTAGTAGTATGGGTGCGGTTGGAGAAAATTTATATAACTAAACTTCCATGTGGGAAATATTTTTTGCAGGGTCACATGCTGAGAACCCCTAGAGACGCTCTATTCCAGGACCCAAAGTAGAGAACTTATATAGCAAATGATAAAACCTATATTATATTGACTCTTCTGTATGAAAAGACCGACAGATATAAAAATGCATCCCCATTTTTCTAGAAAATTTCAGAAAGAGGACAAAGGGATTCTAAATTCATCACCCATCTCAACATTTTCTCACCTCAAAGTCTTGGCTTCCTGGCACAGCCAACAGGCAAGCAACCATGATGGTAAAACTGACATGAATGCACAGAAGAAATACTTACACTGCCTCTGGAGTCTGGGACCATGTACGAGAGTTTAGTTTTACAGTGGTCTTCATTAGATCTGTGAAACTATTTACAATGTACAGATTTCAAGTTTACTCCATATCTTCTGTCCTCAGGAGTTGTGCCTTCACAGATGTGAGGAAGTCAGTGCAAGCAAAATCTTTTGTCTTTGTAAGTTGACATTGGTATTCAATGATGGAACCAATTCTTAAGTCTGCTACTTTCTGTAGCAATGAGCATTGGGTTTGTGACCAGATGCTTTAAAACCTTCAACTCCAAAGTTCAATCTGGTCAAACGTCAGGGGCCACGAAAGAGAAGAAAACAAAGAACAAACCTAGAATGAACAGAATTTCACTGTCAAGAACAGGACTTTGTATGAGGGTACATCCAAGTTTTATATATTACTGGTGCTTTCCAATTTCCCAATGCATAGAAAGAAAATCATGGTTTAAATCCTGAGTGACCCTTCTGGGGGCCTTATGAAGTGGGGGCTCTCACATTCTGCATAGATTTTCCAGAATGAAAGTTACCTGCTGTTGGGTTTTCTCAACTTCTGGACTTTGTGGTTCTTCAATTATTGCAATACTTGCGCCTGCTGCTGTGAAAGAAAAATTTCCCACTCACCCTAAAGCCCAAAATAGCAATGGATGTAAATAATAAGTACTCTTGTGATATCCATCATCAAACAACTCAAGATTTTGTTTTTCCAAACCTGTTCAAATTTCACATGCTTACTTTGCAAGGTGCTCTCTCTAAACACACTAGACAAATCTGAGGAAGTCTTTACGAACCTAGAGTACTTATGAGGAGGTGGGCCCAGCAGACTACTACGTTTTGACATCTTTGCAGTTTCTAGGCAAGGTTTTAGGATATAGGGTTGTGTGAACTCTGAATCCTGGTTCCACTGGTTTGGCATGCCAGGTTCACAGGCTTATCATCTAAGGAATCATGAGTGTCTTCTTACATAGCTTCATAAATTTTCATCATCATCATCATCATCATTTTTAGCTCTTAAAAGCTCCAATTTACAAGCTGATCAGAACATGAAATTCAATAACTTTTGGACCTTACTATTACACATCTTCAAAACTTTTTCATTTGGGTTTTCTCTGGTAAAGGTGGGCAAGCAAAATCCTTCACCCTACTCTTGTCCAACGTCCTGTCTGAATGATTTACACAAAAAAAGAAGGTTGTGCTTGGTGAATCATGAGAGGAGGATGAATCGAGGCCATTGTGAACTAGCACCCTCCAGAGCACCAGTTGGTTGTTTTATACACTTGATGGGGCCATTTCATTCGTCTTCTACCTATCCCCGAGTTAATCAACCCTAGTTAATTGAGTTAGATTATTTGAAGTTAAAACCTAGCTATACTTTTCTTTCCTTTTTTCTAAATGGTATTTTTTATTTTTTTTGGTACTAACCTACCTAGTTACCTGCTTATTATTAACTACCTACTAACTACCCACTGACTACCTACTAATTACCTTTGTACTTGAAACAAGTCATTTACCTAAGCCTTTTACCCACTAATGCAGCCTACCTATATGGGCCCATATACCTACCTACCTATTAGCCCCTAAACTTCCAAAACCAATTGATGTAAAAAGACGAGATGTCATCGTCTTTGCTACAAGTGGATATTGCAAAAACCTTTGTGTCCTTCGCTTAAACAACTTTTAACTACATTATGATGATAACATAAGGTGGATCCCAAATGCACATATTGCAAAAAAACTAGATTTGCAATACTTGCAAGTTTTGAATACATTACAAAACTTTCAACCACCATTTAAGTAAGGGCTGAAACGAAAGGTAGGTAGTAAAATGCAATATTCTCAGGTTACTGGAAAAGAATCATAATTATTTTTTGAAAACAAGTAGAAAGAAAGGCAAGAAGAGAACAAAGGAAAGCAGAGAAAGGGGAAAGAAAAGAAGCAAAGGGAAGAAGGAGAAGAAAACGTGGCTTCACGTGGGCCAAGGTTGAGAACCTCTGAATAGTAGGTTAATAAAAACAATAAAAGCATTAGGGAGAGAGAACACACAAAGGAAATACATATTCCGTTTGAATTAAACTCAACATCAACCAAAGAGCTTTTGTCCTTAAACAGCCCTTTTATTGAAACAAAATGCCTAAAACACAATAGAATGTCAAAAGCCAAAACTAGGTCGTAGGCCTTATCATTAGACAGTGCTCACGTGGTAATCACATCCTCATTTTGTCATGTAATTAGATAGATATTTTCAGGCTTGCTTGCTTGCTTTGCTCCCCCAAAAGGGAGTTTTGTTCTTAGCCCTAACTTTAGCTAGGTCTTATCTCCTATCCCTGGGAGACCTGTACTATGTTTAGAAGCAACCCAAAAGAGATTTGGAGTTTTTATTACAATGGCAGTGGCCTTCTGGTTCACCCAAGGGCATCATCATACAGGCCTGCCTGCTGGAGTCACCAATAAGTGAGTGCTGCCGACACCACAAATTCCCATAGCCCCCATTTCTTTTGTTGCAATTTTTTTTTAAAAAAACTATTCTAGGATTTTGCAATGATAAACGGAGAATGGGAAAATTCAAAAACTCCATTTGTTTGCCCCCCAAAAAAAAAGATTAAAAACAAAAAGTACGCCCAGAGGGACTCCAGAATACCATAGTAGCCTACCTAGCCTCTGCAGGGAGAGAATAATTGATTACTTTTTTAAATTGATTGTCCAAATTTTTGAAAATACCTGCCGCCATGCTGAAAATGTGAAACAAAACTCTCAAGCACAATATAGCTTCATTATTTAGTATAATGTCGAATTACAATATTTTTTATTAATTTATTTTTTTACTGCTGAACATAAATGAGCCAAAAATTATTATTATTATTACTATTAGGCACCTTAGTTGGCTAGGTACTAAGGTACGCACTTAGTTTCCCACTTTTTTGCAGTTGGAGGAGCAAAAGTGCCATAAAAATGGTAGGTACCTATTGGAATGTACAGACCGTGGATTCAGACTCTGTGTGGCAGGCAGTCAGGGCAGTCAGGCTGGTAGGTAGGTAGGTAGGTAGGTAGTAGTAGGTACTTGTAGCAACTGTCTACGCAATCTGAAGTTCCTACCTACCTACCTAGAGTCTGTCTGTCTCCACGCTTTTCGCACTCGGTTTTTGATTCCATGCTTTCTTCTTCTTCTGCTGCTGCTGATCCAGTTGTTGCGTAAAATGGTTTTGGTGTTGCAACGAATGCTTTTGAGCTCCAGTTGCTGGCTTGCTGGCAGAATTGTGTTTTTTTGAACTCCTGGAGTTAGTTTTTGACAGAATTTCTTTTTTCCGCAGCTCCAGACGCGGTTGTAGCAACTAAATTTTATTTGAGTTTGATTCAGTCAACGTTGCGCAAACTTTTGTTTTTCAGTGTAGCTCCAGTTCTACTTCTTGTTGCAACAAAATACTATGGTTTCAGCTCTGGACAGTTGCTGGCTGGGTGGCTGGGTGGCTGGGTGGCTGCAGGCAGAATTTTTCCTTGGAGCTCCAGTTGACGCAGTGTGCTCATTTTGCAAATGATCGGTATCTGCTGCTGCTGCTCACAATGACCATCATCTCAATCTCCGAGTCTTCCACGCCTCATCGATATAGCGAGTCTCCAGCAGCGGCTGTGGCAACAACGCGTCTCGTTGCCCAGCTCGAGAGTTCTGACAAGAAGCTGCATCTGGAGACGCAGTGCCCTGCATCATCCTCTGACGCTAGCTGTAGTAATGCTGCACCACAAATTTCTTCCACTGCCAGTACTACTATCCTTTTCTGCCCACAACTGCAACAACGCCGCTCTGCTGCTGATCAGCAGCAGCAGCAGCCTGTTACCTCCTCTTCCTCCTCAACTGACAAAAGATTCACCAGGAGGAGGAGCCGGGTAATCTCGTCATTTGGTGCTGCTACAGAGAACGAGGGTTCAATGTCCCAGAGTTTTTTGAAACTTGAGCGCTCCTTACCCGAACGAGGAGCTGCAGCATCCAAGTCTCGAAACAATATTGCAAGCGGAAACTTGTCTCAGTGCAATCTCTCAAACTACTGCAGGAATTCTATTGGCGAAGCTGCAGCTCTTGGGCTTACAGTAGTAGCTGCTTACATTAAGCAGCGCATGGTGGTGAGACGGGAAGTTGATCAGGAGGAGGAGGAGGAGGAGGAGGCGCCTGATCAGGGCGGCGAGGAGGAGCCTCACTGCACAGTGGACACACCACCTGCAACAAGTGAGACCTCGGTCTCGACTGCTGCTGCTATCCTGCTGCAGGATCAAAGATCATGTGCTCCTCCTCCTCCTCCTCCTCCTCCTCTTCCTCAGACTGTCATCATAGAGCCAATAATACTCTTGCACAGACATGGTGACTGCAGCGGCCACCTCCTCGTCAAGGAGCATGCTCAGGATGATAATGCCACAAGTGATACTTCAGGTAAAATCATTGAGCTCTGTGGAATCCATGGAATCTTAAAAAGAACCAGCAGCTGCTACATTGCTTGCTTCATGGTAGGATGCAGATGTTGGGTCATTGTCAGGGGCTTCTTGTATAGTTCCTTCAACTTGCTCTTGAAGCATGTTTCCAATGTAGCATGTGGGCATGATGATACTCATGGAGAGAGCCTGGTGATTCTTCTTCTTCTTCTCCTCCTGCCTTTTTTGATCATAGCAACAGTTTTCATAGCTTTTCAATGACCACCTTCATCATGCTGCAGATCCTGCTGCTGCTGCTGCTGCTGCTGCTGCTGCTGGGCAAAAACATCTGAAGCAAGAGGACGGAACACAGCTACCAAAGTCCATTGGAGATCAACACAATGCAGACAAGGCTGAGCTTCAGATAGTTACAATTGAAAATCCTTCAAGTTTCCGTAATTCTGAGGCAATGGAGAAAAGTCTGATGGGTGATGCATTTGATTCAGACCAGTCTAGTAAGCAGTTCTATTTGAATGCAAATGGAAATCATGCTAGCTCAACCAGCTTGACTTTGGTAGATCATGAGCTGCAGCTGCCAGCAGATTGTGTCACATTCTCTGAGCAGTCCAATAGTTCTGGTGCCCACCAAGCTAAGCCACCAACAACAACCACAGACTTAGTGGACAAGATTGAAGATCGAATGATTGTAGCTTTCAAGGAAGGTGGATCTAATGTAAATCCAGATCTACAGAAATCAAATGAATTATTACAGCTTCGTGCAAATCAGCTGGTCATAAGTAGAGACGATCAGGAGCCGTCTCTATCTTTTCCAACTCTATCACTTCTACTACAGCCAGAGGAAACACTGGACATGATGAACAGGACTCTGCTTCTGGAAAAGAGTAAGAATTCAGAAGAAGGCAATGGAGGCCACAACAACATCATTGACATGATGATTACTACAGCTCCATTAGAACAACAAGAGAGAGAGAGTTACCCAGAAGAAAACCAAGCAGGAACTGAGGAGCCTTCAGCTGCTCAAGAAGGTTTCTTGGACTTGTTGACTTCAGACTCCTCCAGAGCAGCAAAGGATGCCCATGAGAAGCTGAGCACAATTGCTGACAATCACAACTCTTCTTCTAGTCATCAATGGACTTCGGCTACTCATGTGGAATCATTGAGTTTGCCAGATGCTGATGTTCAGGAGCTGCCGAGTGTGACTGGGCCTGCCAGGGCAAACAAGGATTTAACTTTGAGCACATGGAACACTACCCAATTCAATCCCTTCATTGCTGAGAAAGTCACCGAGGAACAATTGACCGAAGCTGCATTTCTATCAAGCCTTCAAGACTGCTACAGTAAAGGAAAAGCTGAGAGTTGTGCAAGCCCAGAGGATCTTCGGTATCTTTGTGCTGCTGCAAGTTCAACTAACAGAACGAATTATCATGCCTTCCGTTCCAAATCAACAGGAAGACACAGCACTACTGCTGTCAGTGCTGTGAAGGTTGCGGTTAGAGAACATGCAGCAGGGCTGACTGGTGGTGCTCATAGTGATTCCGAGAAAGAGGTAAAATACTTCAGAAATTGTACTTCATGTTTTGGAGTTGTAGCAACCACAAAGATGCATCAGACCTGCACAGTTTGCCAATGGCTACAGTTTGGGTGTTCATCAATGCGTGCTCATTTGTCTCTGTGTTTTCTGCTTGCTTCTTGTGTACAGGTAAAAGTATCAGCTACCAACACTAGGCTGAATCCTTTGCAGCTACAAGATTTTTGTTCAAAATTCAATAAGGTTGAATTGGATGCCTGCTGTCATGCCAGTGGTGATCTTGATATCATGGCTGTAACAACAAGTCTGAGAGGCCATGGCCTTTCTGAGAAAAAATTGACAGATGACAACCCAGTTGTAACTGTGTCTTCTGAAGCCAGCAGCTTCAGGTCTCCAACAACTTTCAAAGCAAGGCAATCATGCCCTCATGAAGGAAACAAGTCTCCCCATAGCAGGAAGAACAGTGAGACCAGCATGATAACTTCTGTGATTTGTATGCCAGCAGAAGCACCAGTGATGACAACATTGGTTAAGCAAGAAGATGCACCTGGTGCTGCTGCTGTAGTAGCTCTGAAATCCAAAAAGATCCAGACAAGCCAAGTTACCCCAACTTTACTGGACAGTAGCTCTGCTTTTCCAACAGGTGTTGTTATGACACAATCAGGCTTGCAAAATGAGAGAATCAGAGACACCAGGGGAGCAGCCCAAGTAAAGAAGGCAAATGTAGATCACGTGAAGGGTTCTTTTGGTCAGGAGCATGTTGATTTGGGAGTAACTCCATTGATTACCACCACAGGCAGGACTAGGGTACAACTGAAAACTGGAATCGAGTCTAGAGCCACACTGATGGATGCTTTAGCAGGTAAATCTTTGGAGTTGTGCCTGGTAGAGAATCAAGATCAGTGCTTGCAGATCATATCTGTTCTAACATAGAAGAGCTAAACAGTACTTGACATTCTTTATGGTAGAGGGAAAATCATGTTATTACAACCAGAAATTTGTTTACTGAACTTATGAAGCTTGTTTCCGTATGTGTGCAGATCGGTGCCAACAAAAGAGACCTGACTTCATGAAGATTCCAAGGTTTGGAGTGCAAACAATGGGGTGTTGTAATCATGTCAGTAAAATAGCTCCATCACTGACCACATTTGATGGGACAGTGACACTCACCCATGAGAAGTCTGAAAGTATCAGAGACATGCTGCAGCTAGTGTCTCTTCCTCAACAGAATCTTGAGGAGTTTCATCCAGTTCTGGCTCCTTCAATCTCCATCCTTGGCAACCGCTCATTCTCAAGCTCCCAGCAGGACAGATTGTGGGAGGAGCAAGCAGAAGCATATTCCAGTGGAGGAAGAGGAACTCCTGGTCGGGAAGATAAATCAACAACAGCTGCCAGCTTCCTTGCACCCCAGTCTGCTTCTGCTGCTGCAGTCTCAGGTGAGGTTCTGCTTCGATCAGCCTCTGGGTCACTGAGGAAAGGAGCCTCATCAGAAGCAACAGTTGTAGTCCTGGCTACCTCAGATACATGTAGTGAGAAGGGTGGCAAGAGGAGGGGGAAAAAGAAAGGCAATCCTAGAACCCCATTGCGGAGTCTACTTGCTGAAGAAACAGAAGAGGATTGTGAGGCCGACTCCATCACTCGATCAACACCAGCTGCTAATCCTTGTGTAAAGCATCTGGTGTTGAGAATAAGGGGAATGGCATCCAAATCTTCTATGCCAAAGAGCCAGCACAGCAGACCACAACAGAAATCCACCTTCTGGAGTAGCTGCATCTGCATCTCTCCTGTCAAGTAGGTGAGCAGGAAGAACAAGAACTTTTAAAACTTTGTTCTGATGATTGGATTTGCTAAGGTACACTCTTCAATTCTTAGCTTTCAGTAATATGTCAATAGTATATGTATCAAGCAAGCATATCCCTGAGGTTGAAGACCAAGTTCCTGCCTTTACAACCTCAACTGTTCACGACTCTCTGGGTTATATCATTCTGTCCCAATTTGTTTCAATTGTTTTTGGTCCTGAATTGCACCCACAGTCAGCTTTGAAAAGGAACATGTTTTTTACCAGAAAAAGTTTCCATAGTGATCAGCTTGGAGCCTGCAGTTGATTGGTGTTGTTGGTTTTGGACTGGCTTCTGTGCCTACCCACCAGCTGCTTTGCTACTTACACCAAGTCTTCATATAAGAGCTGGAAACTCAACATGCCAACACAACCCTGAAATTTTCCTAGGAGCATCATCAACACTACCTACCATCAGGGTTCCAAAAAGGTGTCAAAACACCAAATGTTCCAATTTTGAGAGCGATTGAGAATTTTGAAACTTTGTCATTTCGATGAGGACCTAAGGGAGGGACCTTCCAGAATACTATGTTTGGAAGTGGTTGGTTCATCCTACAAAAGTCCGGGTTATGATGAATCCATTCAACTATGTGATGAGTTCTAATGAAATCCAAATTTGGCTCAAATTGCAGTAAATCCCTTCTGACCAGGTTGTCATTTAGTGGAATCTGGTGATAATCTAACAAAATGAAAAGCCCCTAGTGCACTCTTTTGCAAAGGTTCTTGGAAAGCAAGCAACTCTTTGCCTAATGACTTTGCCTTTTGTTTTAGGGTTTTGTCACAATGAAATCATGTGACATGCACAATTAATTTGTATATCATTTGTCCAAAAAACCTCAATTGTTCTTGGTGTTCAATATGTGCATTATTCAAATTGATTCTATCATTCTTCATGTTAAGCTTCACCAAACATTGCCAACTAATTGTGAGTCTACATGTACCATTGCATTTGAAAAGCAAGCATTGATAGAGAGAAATGCAATGCTAAACAAATGAGTTGAGATAATTATAACTTGTATACTACAAATTGTCAAGTTCTAGAGGAAAAAATGTATAGATTCAACTCTAGGTTGCAAGAAATATTTGTAGCAATGGCTTTAGAAAAACATTGTTTAAAGAAGTGCAAAATCTCAATGACTTCCAATGGCTATTTGCAATTGTAGTTAAACTAATAAGCAAGAGAAGGACAAAGAAATCCAAAGGCTCACTTATGAGTTGTAGTAGTTGACCAAATCAATGGTGCATGAGAAACAAGAGAATTGTGGCAATTACCAAAGGAAATATGATGAAACAATGTAAGAGAAATTAGAAATACCAATCAACTTAAAACCAAATTGAATGAACTAAACTTAAATGTATTGATTAGTTTGCAAACTCAATGTTTAAGATTGTTTGTTAATGAAGCATTCATTGTAATTGACTATCGCCTACACAACATTGTTGCCTTGTTTTGTCATAGGTCCTCCAATGTCCAATGCTTTGGATGACTTGGTTGATGCAACAACACCCATTGCCATAGTTGGGTTCAAAATGGTGGTTCAACAAAGTATCATATCACCATTGTCATCATGGATGGTAGTGACTAGTTGCCATTTCTCCTAATCGATTTCATCAAGTCCTAGTAGTGAGTGTAATAGATAAGTCCTTTGAAAAGAGACCCAAAACAATCACACCAAGTTTCTATGATTTGGCATGAAAATCCATACCATGTGGGAAGAATTCATGCCATAAATATGTGACTAATGATTGTTGCATAATTTTCCTTGTTTGTCTCACTAAGGGTTCAATCTCTATAATGGACATTAGTTGAACAATTGAATAAACTTGAACTTCCCATAAATACTCCAAGTCAAAATGGATAATCACAAGAGATCCCGTTGAACAAAATGGGTGAACAAAATCAAAAGGATATGAAAATACAGGACCATGTTGCAAGGTTTGCTTAAAAATGAATCCATGTGTTTGAAAATTATTACATCATGACTGGAACAAGTTATATGTTTCCACTCAATTCCACTCAATATGAAACAACAAGGTATGTTCCACATGATTTTAAATATAAAAAACATAACAAAAATATATTAAAAAGCATTAGACAACAATAAGATCTTTGAATAGCAAGGCTTGAGCATATGATGCCATCAAATTCTCATCATTCAAAGAAACACATTTTCTATGATTCTATTTTAAAAGGTGACAAAATTATCAATTGTGTAACCAAAAAAAATGAATACTTGAATATAATAATTGAATGCAAACTACTTGCAAGCAATGACTCCTAAAAAATGTGTGCATGTAGGTGTGCAAATTACATTAGTTGAATTATGGAATGACGATCATCAAAGCAAAACACAATAATCTTGGAACATGTATTTGGATTTTTGAAGTCATAAAGCTACTGTCACAAGTTGTTCATCCAAAAAATGCAAACTAAATTTCATGCACATTCCTCAACCAATGTAAATATGGGGTTGTGAATTGGACATAATGATAGCCAATAGTCATTATGGGCATAAGGAGTTGGAATTACAAACTTTATAAAACATAAAAAATTATAGTTAGGTATTCCTCATTTAGTTCAAAATAGGAGATGGGTAAGACCATTTGCAATATCATAAGTGCATGTCCTATAAAGGCCAAAAAAATGTGCATGAATAAAAGATCAAAAGAACATACATGTGACCACCAAAGTAAGAACTACATAACTCTTTAGTTTGAATTCTCCATCCAACATGTTAACATGGCGAATAGGAAGAGGAAACCACCAATCACATTGGGCACTAAATACATAACCACTACCACAACATACAAGTATAAATTCTCCCACCATGTTTGAAACCAATTCAAGATGTCATTGATCAAATCTTGAGGATGGTTTTAGGTGTGAACATAACACAGGGTTAGGAAATTAAGAATTCAAACCACTTCTTTTGATATAAATCTTACATGGTCACCAATTCCAAATGCAAGAGTTTTTCAAAACTAGCTCCCAACTTTGATGGCATGAAATAGCAAAAAAAGTAACACATATTTAATTAATTTAGGACTTTAGGGTGGTTGCACACTAAGGTGCTCATTTTTGGACATCATGGGGCAATTTTTTGCATAGTGTTCGATAAAATTTGAATTATATGTGTTAATGAATGGATTAGATGTTTTAATGGGACTCACCTACCCATTATATACTCTTTGTAGAAATAATATAAAAATTTCTAAGAGAAGAGGTTATCATCTTAGTAAGTAATGGGCTTTTGAAATTAGGCAACACATCCAATCACAATCCATAAAAATCAATATGGACTCATATTGAATAACCTATTTGGAGGAATTGTGATTTTTTTTTCTAACATGATATATGGGTTATAACAATCCTAAAATGAAGAGTTTCCCAAAAATAAAATAAAATCATATTGTGGTTCTAGTTATGGAAAAGTTTGGAAACTTACAAAGTCCTTGATTAATGGAAGACAATGATTTGGGACATGTTTCACAAAAAGTTTTCCACAAACAATACATAAGAACTTCTAAGCATCAAATGGACAAAAAAATAGTTTTCAATCAAGACTACTACTACAAGGTGATATCATGTAAACATGTGTCACAATCTAGCTTTAAGATGTACATTAGGGTTTTTTTTCCAATCACCAAATTTCAAATGCAATTTTATGTTTCCTTTTTGCATTGTGTGCATGACTTAAGGTTTAACATTTGTGTGCAAACATTTTGCAAAAGAGGTTGTGTGTTATATTTTGTGGAACTTTGTCCAACCACATTTTTACATTTTTGCATTATTGTGAAGATTTGCTAAATGTGGTTGTGATTTACAAGGCAAGATCACACGATTTATTGAGTTTGTGCATTGAACTAAGTTGTGTGTGAACATGCTGGTCAAAACTATTGAATATTTGTTTAAAGAGGATTATGAAAATCAGTATTACCTACCTCTATTATTTACATTTATTGGATTGAATCTCATGAATAAGGTATTGACTTTTTATATCCAAAATCAAAGTTCTAATTTTGAAATTGAACCTCTACCATGGTATTGTATCGATTGTCCAAAGGAAAATGATGTCATGTTGATTAAGGTTCTTGTTGAAGAACATCCATGGGGAATGAAAATGGCGTTTTTTTCATTTCATAGGTGGTTGGTGGATTTATTCTAATGTTCATCCTATAGAAGCAGAGCATGCATTAGCGAATCTACAACCAACTTACTAATATGAACAAACAAGAAATGATAATGTTCCTTTGATCCTCAAGCATTGTGGATGTCTTTGTTCTTTGCAGTTTTACACATCATCTATTTCATATTCCTTGATGTTGTTGTTTCTTTCTCCATGAATTACTTCTTGGACAACTTTGTTCTTGTGGCTAGGTTAGCAAACATTTGGTGCATGCAAGTTTGATGGATGGGTTTTCAAAGGAATGTTGAGAAGAGGGCATAAGGTTGCATATAAACTGAAAAGGCTAATTATTTGCAGGCCATTATTGTTAGATGTACAAGTTAGAATGAATGACAATGTCAATCTAAGGCTTTACGCAAAGTTGTTGAACAAGTGTTTATAATAATTGAACATGTGATGGAAGAATGAGAACAACGAAGAATAGCAAAAAACATTGTTGATTACATCATAACAAGGTTGAGGATTTGCCCAAATCCTAAAACTTAAAGAATAGCCAAAAACTTGTTATGGAAAAAGCATTATCTTATGTTGGTGTTTCTAAAAACCTGCATGTTCATACACAATTTGGTTCAATTTTATATTATCAATAGTCCACCCTCACACATTAGAGTAGCTAATGAGTCCATAGATTGCTAACTATGTATCTTGATTAGTCCATCCTATGGCAATGGAATAGCCAATGATTCCATCTTGTTAACTATCTATCTTGATTAGTCCATTCTACTGTAGTGAATTTATTAATGAGTCCATCTTGCTAATTGTCTATGGACTGATTAGTCCATCCTACCACATTGGAGCAGCCAATGAGTCCATCTTGCTAATTATGTATCTTGATCAGTCCATCTTACCGTAATGTGATAGCCAATGAATCCATCTTGCTAACTGTTTATGGACCAATTAGTCCATACTACCACATTGGAATAACTAGTGAGTCCATATGGCTAAAAGTCTACCATGGTTGTCCATCAAGTTACACATTGGAGTTTTGGCCTTCCATTCAATTCCACACATTCCCTTGATAGTCTAGTTGACATGCCCCCAAACTCCTTAAAAAACCCAAGTGTAGGTCCTAGAGCGAAACAACGAAAAAAGAAAAAAGTTGGGGCACACTCCCTAACTTGTAGCACTTCAGGGATAGGAGGGCATGCTATAGCTTTGGGATGGGACTAGGACGAACTCACAAGTGAAAGTTCAAGATGAAATCAACCTACACAACTAAGAAAAGAAGGTGATTAATGCAAGCTGAATGGAAATGGTGCAACGGACTTAATAGGGACAACTTCAAGCACAAATTTTACACATCCCAAACCACTCCCCTCTCTATAGTATACTTTCTGCCTCTACGCAAGGATTACATCCAAATGTTACTTTTCCCCAAGATTCCCAAATGGGAGTCCCAAAACTTTGGATGCTCATATCTTTCTCAAATCAAATATGTTTTGAAAATGCAAAGATAATATCTTATAACCCTTAAAAAGATCTTTCCAAAAATGTATGGCATGTTCCAATTAGAGCTCATTTGACCCCTGCTTTCAAGAGGTTTGTGGTCAGGAGTCAAATTCCCAATTTGACTCTTGCCCCCTTCTTTTGATCATAATTCATGCAAATCAAATCTAAATGAACAATGTGAGGGCACTTTAAGCATTTACACTTTAAGACCTTTCCAATGGTGTCCTAGGGGCCCAATTTGATGTTTGTTTGCCTTTTCAACCAAGGTTTTAAACATTCGTAACTCTTGCATAAGTGCAACTTCCAAAATGGGAGTGGACTTGCAAGTCATTGGGCTTTATCCCTTGCACTCTCCCCCATTTTTGAAAGTGTGTTTCACCCCTAAACACACTCCTTTGGCCTCATGGGCCCTTGCACTCCACACTTAGTCATAAACCCAATATTAAGGTTGCGACACTAGTTATTTCATTTCATTCTCTAAAAACTATTTGGAAGTAGACATATAATCAACAACTTTTCCATGGTTATCCCTTTCCAAATCCATAAACTTTGTAATATTCTACTTATAATTTCCAACTCTAGATATATGCTCTAGATTTGTCCATTCATGAACTAATATATTATCTTTTTTGTTGCATACATCTTCCATTAACCACAAGTTTATTAAATTGAATTGTGCATTTACTGAATTTTTCCTTAAGTGCAAAGCAACCAATCAAGGATATATGCATTGGGTAGTGTTCTTTTGAGCTTCTAAAACCATTTTTTGTTAAACCCATTGAAATACATGTTACTATATTTATCATGTGGAGTTTAATGAGTTGTGACTGGCAATGAAAAACATGCACGAACATCACAAGTCTTTGGAGGTTTGTACCCATCATGAAGATGAGGTATGTGCACCATGCAATGTTTTGTATAAAGGTACTACAAGCTTGTGGGAATCCATTATTTGTTCAAAAAAAGATTATGATGAATGGCACAGAAAGGAATGCTTTTATGGAGAGTGCACTAGTTGTGGAGTGCAAAAGTTGCAATTTTGTGGAGATGAGCTAAGTGGGTTAAATGATTGGGTAATACAATGGAAGCATTATGCCTTAAAAGAAACTAGGTCCAAAAATGGAAAAGGCTTAAAAAAACTAACTATGGTCTACAAGAACATTTCCTCAAATGAGTTTATTAAGCATTTCAAACCCAAGCTCCAACATTTTGTAAAGCACAATTTTGTTGTTAGATGTTAGGACAAGCAATTTAAAACATCTGTGAAGTCTTTCCCAACTGATTCCATTGCGTCTACAGTCAATTTTGCAGAAAATTATACCTTCCAAGTTCAAAATGAAGTGCAATCAATGCATTGGCATTCTTGCTAGGTTATTATTTTGGTTCATATTTCATACCACCTAAACCTTGATTATGACCCATATGATGAAAATTCCAGGGTGTCAAAACTAAATTCCATTTTTATGTGTCAGATCACTAAAAGCATGATAATGAATTTGTGCAACATTGTTTCCAACTACATTGGAAATATATTTCAGACCAGGGATTGAAACCCACATGGCATTATGTATGGTGAAATGGGTGTGCAAGTCAATTTAAGTCATCAAAACCTTGGCATTTATATTTAGATACCCTAACTTGATAGGTGGATGCAAGATGATGTGGTCATTTTTTGGGAGCAGACATGGCAAGGGTCCTCATGATGGGGTACGGGCTGTCATTAAGTGTTTTATTCACTATGAACAATTGAATGTTCATGGCACCAAACTGCAAAATGCTATTGAGGTAATCAATTTCCTTTGGGGTGCAATCTTACACAAATGTACCAAGGACTATGTTGAATGTAGTAAAATTTTGCACCCCCCTACCTTTGAAAAATTATTGCATGAATTTTAAGCATTGGAATTTAATGAAATTAATTGCATAAATTTTCTTTTCTTGTATATTTTATCTCAATAAGTTTTTTGTAATTCCAACATGTTTCACTAAACACTTAGTGGATACAAAGCACTCAACAATGTGATGTTGAACTTGGTTGAATTTTTTAACATCCTTTATTTTATATAATAAATACCCATTCATTCTAAAATTTTGTGCATGGCCATATATTGATGATTATAAAGGTTTGGCATTGAAAAATACTTCAATATGTCTCTTAATTTGCTTGTGTGGTAATCCTTTTTTTAGATTTGAATGTGCTTTTGATAACTCAAATGTCATAATTTCAAAAACTTGTTCAAAGACAAAATGATTTTTATTATATAATAGAAGGCAAGGTTGTAATTTAATAATGATTGGATGTGTTACGTGTTACTCTTATCCAATATGGTGAATATCTTCTCCTACATTTGGACTAAAAAAATGACCAAATTATATGTTTGATAAGTTTTATTTCACCTATATGATCCTTGGGGGTTTTAAATGGATAAAGAAGTTATCAAATATTGAGCCCCTCGAATGCATTTATATTCTAACTTTATTCTGAAACTTAATTTTAAAATATGATATTATTTGGATGGATAATCTTATATTGTGTAGAAATGGATGAAACTAATTCATGGACTTGTATTAGGTTTGAACCTTAAATAAATTTTCATAGATGTTTACACTTGATGTTGGAATTTAACAAAAAATATTGTTGCTTTAAATAAGAAATATCATATATTGTACTAAATGTGCATGTGGATGAATGTCATACAAGATATCATCGAATTTAAAACCAACAATGTTTAAACAACCCACATTTGTAATGTCCCTTCATCCATAGTAATTCATATTTAGAAGCAACATTAAAATGAGCTTGCAACTAGCTTTAAGGTGAGCTTCTTTATGGCAAGCTTCATCAATTTGTGTGTGATTTCAACCTTTAAATCCCATGCAGTAGAAACTTGCTCTTACAACGGAACCACACCTCCAAAGGTCAAGAAGTTACACATCGATGGGCATCTCTTACAATGAAATCATGTGTCGAAAACACAATTTCTTGAATCAACAACCATTGCTCATTAAACTAACTTCAGTGCACCATCAACTCATGCCCACAAAGGTGATTGACACATTTGACAACCGCCATTCTTGAGATTGGCAAATGGTTGAACCATGGAGCTTGATTGTCCATCACTACCGAAATTCAACCATGCCAACAAATACAACAAGATCTTCACCCAATGCATCCTTCAATGCACACCTCTAGGTAGATGCTAAAGGGTGCATAGGGTTACAAACATGTTCTAGAATCAATGATTGGATGTAGAGGGAGGCAATAATTAGGATTGATTTTTCGAGCTCAACTTCATGTTCCAACCAATAAATGGCAGCCCATTACAATGGTAAATCTTCTATCCTTTGTTCTTTGAATGCATATATACATATTTTAAGGAATGTGTTCAAGCTTTTGCTTGTTTCTAGTTTTCTAATTTCAAGAATAGTGAGGATCACCCAACCTAACCTCTTGTGTTTTATGTTGAAAATGCAATGCAAGTTATTAGTTTTGGAACACATGAAGTGTAATCGAAGCTCTTTGTTTAGGGTTTACGTGCAAATGCACATGTTCATAATTTTAGTTTTGTTTATGTGCACAAGTTTGATGGTAGATGGGTAACCTCAAGAATTAAAAAAATAATCCTCCAAAATGTCTTGGAACAAAACCATTAGAAGGTGAAGGTTTAGAAAATGTTGTTGGGTTTGAAGGTGAAGAAGAGAAAAAGTTAGCTTGTAAACGGGAGTATCAACAAATATGGTAGCAAAAGAATAGGCTTCAACAAGTTAAAGTCCTTGTTGCAAAGCGATCACGAATTGCAAAAGAAGAATGGGTTCTTTTTAAGTGTGTCTAAACTATTCATTCTATACTTGTGAATAGTTTTCCTTGACATGGCCCTAGATCCCTCGCATGTGTTGCAAGGACCATAGCCACATTCATTTTGGATTTCTTGAAAGGATACGATGCTAAAATGCAACAAAATATAATGGATAAAGTTGTATGCCACAAGCTTCTTGTTAATGTTTTGCCACCCTACTTGCAAGATGCAAAGAAGTTGAAACAAACTCAACAATTGTTTAATAAATTTCAAGTCTGGGTTAACAAGCCATGGGATAAATCAACAATCTTTTAAGCTGGTAATGGCCAAAGATATATAGTTTACACCTTTGCATCTTTTCAATCATTTGTAAGAAGTAAGGAAGTTGCAAAAGTTTTGGGTGTTAACAAGGGAAACATCAAGAAAGGTTCTAAAAGATGACTCTTGTTGGACACATCAGGCTTTGTTTTTTGGACTAACTACAAAAGGGTTAAACATTCAGATGTTTTGTCTGAAAATTTCCAGCAACTTGTGATTGATTGGTGGACTAATGAAACTATTGTTTTTCCAAACCAAAAAAATGTTGTTAAGTTGAAGACCTCAATGAAGCAATTTGAGGTGGCACCCAATGCACTACCTTCAAGTGTCTCAAGTAATTTGGTTTCCTAGTAGTTGTTATATCATAATGTAATTGTTAATTTCACGAGGTTGGAATGAATATCATGGTTGGCTATTTGATTTTGATGTACATAATGAATTCTAGAAATTTTGAATGAATCCTAAAGTTATGAAATTGAAGTTGCTATTTGTTGTGTGGTCAACCAATTTGCTTATGTTCATATTATTTATGTGGGCAATGGGTATTTGTTAATTCTTCATGAAGAGTTGAAATAATGTTTTGAAAGGTTCATATACATTTTGATAAGCTCAAGTCTACGACACTTTGATTTAACTATGTTAATTATTCATGGTGGTGTTGTTTGTTGTCTATTCAACCATTCTTATGTTCATATTATTTATGTGGGCATTGGGTACTTGTTAATTCTTGAAGAGTTCAGATAGTGTTTTGAAAGCCTAAAGGTTTACACAGATTTTGATTTCAACTGTGTTAATCTTAATGTTGATGTTTGTTCAATATATGTTTGGGCAGAAAGTGATTTGCAGATGTTATGAAATCATTTTATGTTGCTAGATATGGTTGCTTGATAATTTTTAAGGAGAAAACCATGCTTTCAAAAGGTGATGAAACTACTTGATTAAGCTCATACTGTTGTTTATTTGATGTGATTACTTAGTCATGTTTATAAGGAGTAAATCATGCTTTGAGAATGTTATGAAGTTATGTTCTTAAGCTCAAAGTACTTGATGCAAATGGTTGGTGAATTCTAAGTAGTAAACATTGTTCTAACAAAGTGATGAGACCTTCATAAGCACACGGTGCTTGATGTGGCCGCTTGGTGAATTCTATTTGGAGCAAATAGTGCTTTGAAAAAGTGATTCCACTGCCTTCATAAACACACTATGCTTGATGGGCAATTTGGTGGATTCTACTTAGAGGATATGGTGCTTTGAAAAGGTGAGGCCATTGCCTTCATAAGCACATGGTGCTTGATGTGGTCACTTGGTGAATTCTACCTAGAGCAGATAGTGCTTTGAAAAGTTGAAGCCACTGCTTTCATAAGCACATGGTGCTTGATGTGGCCGTTTGGTGAATTCTACCTGGAGCAAACAGTGCTTTGAAAAGGTGAAGCCACTACCTTCATAAACACATGGTGCTTCATATGGCCACTTGGTGAATTCTACTTGGAGCAAGCAATGTTTTGAAAAGGTGAGCCACTACCTTCATAAACACATAGTGCTTGATGTGGCTACTTGGAGAATTCTAAGGAACGGACAATGTTTTGAAAAAGTGACTACACTACCTTCAAAAGTTCAAAATACTTGATGTGCTTTCCTTTTGAATTTTAAATATACATTACTGTGAAGTGCTTGATGTGGTTGCCTAGTTAATTTTAAAGAATAGATAGTGCTTTGAAAAAGTTCTTAAACAAAGTTCTTTGGTGAATTTTAAAGAATAGAACCTTTTGCTTGCTTACCTTCATAAGTTCATAGTTCTTGATGTTGGCTATTAGTGATTTTAAGTAGCTATTGTTTTGAAAAGGTGATGAAAAGTACCTTCATAAGCAAACGATGTTTGTTGTGGCTACTTAGTGAATTTTAAGGAGCATACTTGTGTTTTGAAAAGGTGATGATGCAGTATTCACTAACCCAAATTGCTTGTATGGTTGGTGGGTAATTT
>Ga0116231_10002547_pt1 | contig 38170 bp, 26 predicted proteins | sample S1TSphgellanicum_2_FD_89695 | JGI IMG/M metagenome (GOLD analysis project Ga0116231, IMG submission 89695) | Host-associated microbial communities from peat moss isolated from Minnesota, USA - S1T2_Fd - Sphagnum magellanicum MG | ecosystem: Host-associated > Plants > Peat moss > Unclassified...
AAAGAGAAAGAGAAAAAAAAAAAACTGGAGGGGGATTTTTACAAAAAAAAAAAAAAAAAAACAATAACAACCAAACATGGATGCTTTTAATAGTGATGATGTTCAACAAAAGTTGGAATCCTACTTGGCACAAAGAATAGTTGAACTATGCATAAAATGATGAGGAATTTTAAATGCAAAATTTCATAAGAAGATTGCACACATAATTTTAAATTTAATTTGTAAGTTATTAACATTTCTTATTTGAGTTGGAATATTTTAAATATTAGAAATCCAATTATGACTTGTATGACATGACTTTCAATGTTTTTTTATGATAATATAACGTTTACAATTTGAGAATATATATAATGCTAAGGACAAAATATTAAGCACCATTCATAAAAATGACATCATTGCAACATTATAGACCATCCATCTATTATCAAGTTTGTTTTACATATGTGCCTTAGCATTTTTTTTCCCAAATAATTAAAAATATTTTTTATATAATTTCATTTTTTTCCCCAAATCCCAAATAATTATTAATTATTTTTTTCCCAAAAGCTGATGTAAACTGGCATGCACACAATAGTTGTAATTAATCTTAGTGAATTTGTGTGTGTAAATTGTGGATTTTATTCCCAATTCACACTTGAAATTTTTTTTTAAAAAGTTAAAAAAACATTATGGGGGTCGGGGGACGGTTTTGAGATCTGGATTTTGTTTTTGAGATCTGGGATTTTGGTTTTGAGATCTGGGTGTTTGGGGATCCAGATTTCGGCCGGACTGCAGAGAGGAGGGTGAAGATGGCGGTTGGTAGTTTGCGAGAGTCTCGGCGTCGCGCGCGCCCATTTTGATGCTGTCGCAATACGATTTTCCGTGTGCTCCGATCTGCTTCTTCGCCGCTGCAAAAACGACAAATTTTTTTATAGATCTACTACAATCTGCATTTATTTTTATTTTTTTGGAGTTGCTGCGAATTTTTCCACTTGCAATAGCTTTTTCTTCATTAAATATTTGGTATGGTTGTGTAACCAAGCTAATATCCAAGAGCTGACAATATCTCGTCTCTCGGTGTGCACTCCTGATATATGCATCGCAGACATTCCGACTTGCGCGGGCGAGAAGGCAGCGGGGAATGAATGTAGGCTTTTGAACTTCACTTCCTTTCTTTTCTTTTTTCTTTCTAAACAAATTCGTCTTGCAGTTTCTGCTTGTTTGGTTAATTAATTTTCAGTTTTCCTCTCGTTGTTGTGTAGCACTAGAGAATTGTGGATCGTAGTTCTGCTGCTGGAAATTGAGATTCTCATCGTTTCCCTCTGTTGCATACTGTTGTTACGGTTTTTCAGTTTCCTTGTCGTCGTGGACTAGATCAGTTGTTGAACCAGAGTTGTGCAGGATCCTCTGCATCCTGTTATGGTTTCGCAGTTTCCTCATTGCTAGCGACTACATTTGTTGCTCCCGATTTATGGATCTCCTGTTGCATCCTGTTTGTTACGGTAATTTCTCAGTTTCTTCGTTGCTGTGGACTAGATCTGTTGTCCCAGAGCTGTAGATCCTCTGTTGCATCCTGTTGTTGTTACGGTTTCTCAGTTTCCTCGTTGTCGTGTACCAGATATGTTGCTACAAAGTTGTGGATCCTCTGTTGCATCTTCCTGTTGTTACGGTTTCTCAGTTTACTCGTTGTCGTGGACTCGATCTGTTCCTCCAGAGCTGTGGATCCTCTGTTGCATCCTCCTGTTGTTACGGTCTCTCAGTCTCCTCGTTGTCGTGGACTATAGTAATTATTGCTCCAGAGTTGTGGATCGTACTTGCTGGAAGGCGGGGATTTGGACTCTCGTTTGCTCTTGCATCCGGTTGTCATGCGTACGTGCTTGGATTCAATGATGCATCCAGCAGATGCAGAAACTTGCTGCTTACATCTAACCATGAGCACACATGCATTTTGCAAAGTAGCTCGGGACGGACGTGAGCCTTATCTTTAGGTTTCAATTGTTAGGGGAGTTCTGTGAAATTTTGTCTTTATCGGCTTTGCGTTCATAGTACCTTTTTGTGCTTCTTCTTTGGGAGAAGAGAAGCATAATCATCTGTAAATCAAAAGGAAAGGACGACAGACAATGGCAAATGAAGAAGCAATCCGGGTGTGGTCATCGCTGGAAGAGCGATTAGCAGGCAAGCTGTTGCAACTCAATCGCCTTCTGCACCAATTTGAAGACGCCCCTGTTGGATGGCATTCCCAACTCCACGATGAGGAGGAGGATGAGGTAGTCCTCTTTTTTCCAATCTTAAGATCGGTCTGAATTCTGGGGCGTGTTCTTCTGCTTTGAATGGCATTTCTTGGGCTTTACTTTCACCAATTGAGGGAGCAGCTCGTTCTATTTTGGAAATTCTTTTGTGTGTGCTGCAGGATTATGTAAGTGAGGAGGCGGGCTGTATTGAGAGTGAGATTCAAGAAATATTGAAGGAGACAGCTTCACAGATCAAAGAGTTTAAGGATGCCACAAAGGTATCTGCTACAAAGGGAGGTCGTCATGATGATGAGAAGCTTGAAGCTTCAGAGGTCGATATTTGTTTCCTTCATCTCCTTCTCTGTTGAGCTCCTCCAGATGTCCTTTGAAGTTAATGCTCAATTTATCCTCCTTCAATTTACCTTGAAAATGCATCAAGCTCCAGCAACTGCTTACAATGGATCATTCAAAACCTTACAGATGCATGACAGTTCTCATAGACAGTAGTAGTCAACTGAATTGTCAGTCAATCAACAATCCATCTGGAGTCTTGTCTTGTGTGGGTTCTTGTAATACAAGAACTTCATATAATGACCCAAATGCTAGAAGGTGTCCATCTGCAGCAGACAGCAGCACTATGAGATATGGAGATTTGCAAGATCACTGTATTTTGCAAACAATCTATCCTTGCATTGGAGAGTAGTTGGCTGAGTCTTTTCACTTCTTCTTTTATGACATATAGCAGCATTTGTCAACCTTTTGCAGGTGGGAAGTTATAGAGAGTTAAAGAATGCACAAAACAAGATTGTTGCATTGCAAAAGGAGCTTACTATTCTTCATCAGGTTTTTATTTTCTTACATTCGCAACAAAGTGGTAATCTGCTGTTGAAAATGTGTATCAGACGTTGAGGATTGTGCATTGACAATTGTTTACATGTACAGCTCCAAAAGGTTGAAGATTGAAGGATCCTTCTGGCTTGTGCAACCTGCTTGAATTTTAAACACATTTGTTCATGTGTTGAGAATTTGTGTCACAAATTCCAAAGCATAAATTTTTGTGCTGAGATTGGAGATTTGGACATTGGAATTGCAGAGGGTGAAAGAGAATGAAGGAGCAAAAGTGCTGGACAACAAGTTATCAAGAAAGCAGTTGGAAAGGTTGTATTTTTGACCTTCAATTGTGAGCATTCTGCCTGTATAGCCTGGTGCTTACAGATCAGTGTTGTGGATGCCTTTGCAAATTCACTAGGTGCACACTGTAGGTTACCCTCATCTGCTCCTGGCTTGTATAATCCTTTAACTTGGATGTGATCCCTCAGGAATGTGGAGGAAGAGAAGTTAGAATTGGTGGAAAAACAGGTGGGGCTTGAGAGCATTGGTGCTAGAGGCACGTCAAAGGTGCTCTCTTTTGCTCTTGTATCTGGAACCATTGTGTATATGCATTGAAGATGGCATGAACATTGCAGTTGGATGGTGGAGCACATGTTTTCATTGCATCCTTTTGGCTCTTGTTTAGCCAACAAAGAAATTACCTATATGTTTATTCTTCACTAACTTGATGGTCTGACACATGGGCTTAGTTTGTGAATGGCTGCAAAACTTGGGGTATGGTGGCAAACATCTGCAGTACATGACAACTGATGCAGGGCTGTTTGCCTGGGTTGATCCCACTTGGGCAGGAGTTGGAAGAGCTGAGAAAGATGTGTAGAAAACAGGTCTGCAATCCCTTGAAGCATTTCAGGGATCACAAGTTTAGAGTCAGCTGTTGAACTATGTTTGTACAGGACACCATGCTGATGTTTTTCTCTAGCATCAGCATCATGATTCTGTATTGCTGAACTGCTTGAAACTTGAAACACTGTTGTTGTTCACAAAGCCACATTGTGGGTGTTGCAATGCAGACTGAGGAAGAAAAGTTGCAATTGAAGCAAGAAGTCAGCAAGGTCCTTGATAGAGTTCAAAAAGAGGTGTTGGCAGCAACCCAAAAGCATTTTGACAGAGAAATGGAATTGCAAGATCTTTGCAAGAAAGAAAGGGCATCTCATATGAAGACCATTGAGGTATTTCTTGTGAGCCTTTTATCTCAAGCATGAGGTTTAGCCATAAGTGAATGCACTGTTCTTAACAGCAGTGACTGCTTGGAAACTTCTGAAAAGCTGCAGCAGCAAACTTGCAAGAATGAAAGAGGTGATATATGTCTCTTACAACTCACATGTTGTGGATCTCTAAGGGGCCATAATTCTCGTGGAAGCAGGAAATGATGGTTCTTCACAATGCAGAGACCAAAAGATTGAAGGTACCCTTTCTGGTCTGTGAAGAATTGCATGACATCCGTTACAAACTTTCCATCTCTAAAATAGGTATGAGTGCAATGAGATCTAATGACACTGTATTGTAATGGCAGATGCTACATCTGCCTCCTTGCCTTATTTTGCACCTAATATGTCTTGGAATTGGACCAAAGAGGATTGGAATGAATCTTAGGTGTTTCAAAGACCGTGCAGCAGGAATCCATGATCTCATGTGCAGAGATTGAGAATGAATAGTATGAAGCACTTGGTTGGGTGGGACTGTTGACATTGTTTAGAGTTGGGGCTGGTTTTGCAGATGGAACACATGGCTGCAATTGATGACTGTTGTCATAACCACGCCTCATGGGAAGCAGAGTGGCAGGACAAGGTGCAGTGTTTTTCACTTCAACGTGGTAAATGGACTTGTGACTTGTCTTGATTCACCCTACTTGAGATTCAAAATGCTCTTTCTGACTGGCCACACAGATTATTGTCATGACAAAGCTGCCAAAGATGGCAAGCTTTTTGCACTGAAACTTCACTGAAGCTGGTGCAGAAAACTTGAAAAAATCAGTAGAGCACAAAGTACATGACTGAATATTTCACCTTGCAATGCTCTGCAGGAAATTGAACTTCACAAGAAAATCTCAATTGCTGTAGAGGAAAAGAAACATGCCTACCATGAATTGTTCAATCTTCAAGAGAACCTTCAAGAAGTTGAGGCTTCACTAAAAGTGACTCGAATGGAACTTGCCCATGTGAGTTTGTGCTGAGACATGTTGCAGAAACTGCATACAACAGTTGAGATGCTTCATTTATAATAAGGGAGTAAAATCTCTCAGCCAGGAAAAAGAGCAGTGAGCCTCACCTTACAAGAGTGAGGATTGGGTATGATCTGAATGTATAAAAATGTGGATACCTTTTCTTATAAGGGTGGAGATAGCACAATTATCACTAGTTGTGCATTGACATGTTTCTGGGTAAAAATGTCTCATTCTGCAACATTTTGCTGTTGACAGTGGATAGACCGTTTTGGGTGCTATTTCTGACTACAGGAGAGAAAGGCTAGGTTTAAAGTGGAGGAAGAACTGAAACTTGCAAAAGCAGATAAATCAATTGTGGTATCCTGCTCCACTTTATTGCACTGGACTGGTTTCACCATGTTGCTTAAGAGATCAAGCTTTTGCAGTTTCGAGGCATTTATTATTCAAGGAGTGTCTAGTTGCAACTAGTCAGCAGTGGATGGTAGAGCATTTCAAGACTGGATAAAACACTCCATAACCCAATGCATGAAGTTGCTGCAGGAGGAGTATCTGCAGAATGGATGCAGAGAGAAGCACAGTGCCTTGATCTCTTTAGCTGCCATCAAGCAGGAAGCTGTGTAAGAGATTTCTTTCCCTGAGACACACTTGTTTTGATAGTTGTGGTGACAGACTGCACAATTTGCACCAACTTGATGACTTTGCACCACCAAGCCAAGGGCTGACATGATTTTCCAGAAGTTGTATGTTCACAACTTTTCATGTCATCAATGCACATGCCTGCTTACCAGAAATCTAATCATTCAGAGAGAGCTTACTTGTGTGGTGGTCATGCTGCAGGGATACAAAATTGGCACATGTGTCAGCTCTTGCCGCTGTGGTAATTGGCCAGCTCTACATTTAAATTGGGCTATGTGTTTCAGTGCATACTTGTGCTCTTTCTCCATGTCTCCCTGCCTCTGCATCATGCCCGGTTGCCTGGATGTTTTCATTGACAGTTTTCTCTTGGGAATGCATTAGGACTGGCTTGCAGAACTTCTGAGAGTGTTTCTGTCTTACACAAAGTTGCTAATAATGCAAACATTTTGAGATTTTCTGATGCTCTGTCACACCAGTTTTGTGCACTGTCAAAAGGATGTTTCTTCATACAGGAGTACAAGGCATGCAGTCTTCAGATGGATTTGGCAAATGTGACCAACACCTGTATGCAAAACGAACAAGAAGTCAAGATGTACAAACATAAGGTACGTGCACATCATGCCTGTGTGCTTCTTCCCAACTGTTGTTGTTAGAAATGGCATTTCCCTTTCTAATTTAAGGATTTGCTGAATCATTACACCAGTGTTCTATCATGTGGATCCAACTTCCTGCATGCTGGAGACAAGGTAGTTAGGAATTGCCCAACGTGAATTCAGGCTTGTTGATTTTGGTCCTTGATTTGCATTGTTGTCATTTTATGTGTCAATGTAGATGGAAGAGATGCAAGGCAACCTTCTGTCAAGTTGTAAGGACCTCCAGATTGCAAAGATCAATATTTTACAACTGCAACAGGAGGTGAGAGTACAAATCATTCTCTCTTTTTTTGGGTGGCCCCTCTACACCATGAGATATGAGGAGAATTTCAGGCAGTATCTCTGAGATAGAATCTCAGTGTCACATTTTCTTGGGCTAGTGTCAATGTGTTTGAAACATGAGCAGTTTTTACTAGAAGTGTTCACATGAAGTCTTGTCCTATGCAAAACACTGGTGCGCATAGTGCCTGCTTCCATCTGTTTCGGGGATGCAGGTATGCTCCCTGAAATGTGAACTTGAAGAAAAGGAAAAGGAGAGAATCAGCTTGAAGAGGAAGTGTGATATGCAGTGCAAGCAGCTCAGTGCGAGAATAAGACAACTTCAAATTGAAGCAACTCACAAGGTGGAAAGAATGGTTTTCATTGCATCATCAGTGAAATCTTTGAATTTCTGCAGAGGACTGGGGGCATATGGATCTTCACATGGTGTCCTTAAGGAACTCCGAACCTTTATTCAAAATATCCTTGTGAAGGATTGAATCGACTCTGCCCATTGCTTACCACTCCTTGGAACTGTGAATTGTCATGAAATTTTCCTTTGTCTCAGTGAAGCAGATGAGTTGCCTGACTGTGTCAAAGTTGTGAAATTCAGTGTGAGGAGGCTGTACAGAAGGTGAAAGACAAAATGGAAGACAGGTTACAGAAACAGATTCAAACTCATGAAGAGACTATTCAAAACATGCGAGAAGCATTTGGAATACAGGTTAAGCTAATTTTTTCAATTTGACTACTTTCACCAAAGCATACATAGCTGTGTCTATATCAGTGCCCAATATTGGACATAGAACTGGGGCATGTATGAAACCATTTGCCTTGCAGGTATTGAAAGTGCAGCACTCATCAATGCAGATCTTTGGTGAAGTATATAGAGTGTTCAGCTTTTTATTTGGTCATAGAATGATCAATGCAGTACAAGGTTGGAATTCTTGTTGGGTTTAAACTGTTGTGAAGTTGGCTCACTGCATTCCAGTCTGCAATGTGTCTTGTCCTGAAGTTTTACAATACTTGTTTGTAGAGCTGATTGTGTGCTGTTTACAGGTCTTGGAGAAGAAGGCTAAAGATCAGTTGCAGTTTCAGACATTTGAGGATTCCCATAAGTCACGACGTAAATCATCTGTTCAGACCACCTGTTCAGACCTGCCCTTTGAACTGTTTTGTCCAGTTTCCAGTTAAACCAACAATACACACTTCCATGGTTTGTTGAAAGCACCAGTCAGTCATTTTAAGGGCAGGCACAAGGGTGCAGAGATCAAACTGTTTTGCTTGTCTGCTGGCCCACTTATCATTCTAGGAGAGTAACTGAACATGTTGTGATCTCAAATCCTAAATTGGTTACTTTGTGTGGACCCTCCATACAACAATACTTTGGCTTTCTATTGTAGCTGAAATTTAGTACTGTGTGCAGGTGAGAGTACATCCAAAGAGAATCATCAACCCCTGAAAACCAAAAGACGTTGAATGCAATGTATTAGCATTGACAACAAATTTGCTTCTCCCAATGTACTTGTGACTGATATTCTCTGGCCCATGGCTCTATTCAAAAGTTGAGATGCTCAAGAGCCTAATGCATAAGGAGTAATAGCAGGTGATCCTTCATGTGCATAGGGAAATTTGGTTCAACCAAATAGCCTCATATGCTGCATGTGCAATGCTGGAATGAGTCTCATGGAAAGCAGCTGAGTCCCAGCAGAGAGTTCACCAGTTGCAGATGTAATGTAAGTGATAGTAATAGTTACCTACCTCAATGGAGCTTTGCTTGTATGTCTCAGTTACTTCAGAAGTCCTTCCAGTCATATAGAATTGATGAAGACATAATTAAGAATGCAAACCTTCAAGTTCCCTAGCATTAAATAACTGATGACACTAACATTTATCCTGGCTGGAAAGTGATTGTCCAGCAATTGAATATTTATATGGTCTGGCTTGGTCTCTCCATTGATAGGTGGACAGATGCATCTGAGAAGCAAGTGGACAAATACTGCCAGGTGCTCCTGGTATGAGAGACGTTGAGGTATACACTTACACCATTCCCTCTCCAGATGCCAATTTCCTCTGACAAAAAGTTCCAAAGGCTGATACGGTTTGTTCAGTTGTCGTCAGGTGCAGATGGCCTACTGATCCTATTGCACAGACTACCAGAAAATCTGGCCAAAAACTGCTCTTCTACAATTTGGAGGAAAGTCTGGAGTGTTCTTAACTGCTAAGAGTCATGTTCCTGCCAGTTGAAGTTTTTCTCACAGGAAGATCTCAGCTATGAATAGCTGCCATTTCACAACACCAACAGCAACAGGAAATCCTTTCATCCCAAGAAAAGTTATCAGCTGCGAATGGAGATAAAACCACATGAAGACTAAAGATCTGCTATGGAGCCAAGAACCACATGAAGACTAAAGACCTGCTATGGAGCCAAGAACCACATGAAGACTAGGGATCTGCCACAAGAATTATACCACTCAACAACACATTTCTTTTGTTTTCAGCTTGGTTGAGGTATGATTCCCCCCTCCTGTGCTGTACAAGGTTAACTATTGCAAGTTTGGCAGATGAAAATCCAAGCATGGAAGAGAGCTTTCAGAAGATGCATGCCACTGGTTTATTTGCATGATGAATGGTGACTTCTCCTACAACAAATTTCTATTTGAAACCACATTCAGTACACCACTCACACACAACTAGGCACATGAGAGCAATCTTCTTCTCTTTGCAACTTGAAAAGCCTTCAGATGTCGTACTATCAAGAAAAGCTGGTGCTTTTCAACTGAGCTTGAAATTCATGGAAGAGGTTTGGGATGGAGAAGCCTATGTGCGGTGCTTATACACCAACACATTGGAAGCTTGTCATCATCACCCATGAATGAAAATCCAAAGTGGTATTAACTAAATGATCATCACAAAGGCATGAAAATGTGAATTGGTGTTAACTAGGATGATCAGCACAAATGCATGAAATGTTAACTTGCAATGAGGTTTGTTCCAGTGTTGGGCTGGTACCTGGTTTGGAGGGTGACAACTACTGGTTCCAGTTTCAGCTAGTGTTATTCAATCTGGAACTGGATCTGATTTTTGGACCTGGTTGTAGAACCAGAACTTTTTCTGAAAAACTGGATCAGCAACTGGATTCCCGGTTCCATTTATGTGTGGAACTGGAACCAGAACTGGAGCCAAACATTGAAAAAAACCTAGAACTGGGGCTAATCATCTACTTGTTAACCATCTTTCCAATTCAGGTTATGTGGAACTGGACCAGAACTGGGTCTAATTTTCAGAACCAGAACTGGAATAAAGAACAGGACCTGGAACTGGAGTTGGAATTTATTTTCTTGAAAAATCAGAACTGGAACCAGAATCTTTCTAATTGATTTTTAGAACAGGAACTGAGATTCTTTGGTAAGAGTCAAGAATTGCCCAACACTTGTTTATTCATGATCTTTGACATTATTGATTTGCACCTCTTGTTGCTTGTGTGTTCTAGAATCTCATACCACAAAAGACAAGACTTAACACGAGACTCCTGAGACATTCCTTGGGGATAAAAGCCTTCTCAAACCGGGAATGACTTGGAATGGTGGATGGTGGGCTGGTGGGTGCTGGTTCACTGTTGGCCCTTGACAAGATAAATATCAAAACAACTGGGTGAGCTTTTCTACAACCCATTTCACGCTAGAATTCAGTTGCAGAGTTTTTCAATGCATAATGGCTGCCACGAGTACAAAGTGACCAATTATCCAAAGTTTCATTAATGTAATACCATCAACAAGAGGGAGGGGGAGGAGTGTTAGTGGGTTTCTTTCGAAAACTCTAGTATTCCTAGCAATTCATTAAGTACTTTTTCTCATGTCATTTGCTTGGCTTGACTTCTGGAGGAAAAATGTTCACTTTGTGAAAGAAAATGAGAACTTACAAGATCTTTTCTATTTTTCTTAAAACACACATGCTTTTCTTGTGTTCATTTGTACAGCTTTCCTTTATTGCGGCCAGGTGCCTTCAATGGTAGAATTTTGACCCCATGCAAGTGGGGTCAGTAATACATGGAGGTGGTGTCTTACACACGGAAGGTGCCCCTTCCTTGACTTTTGTACAAAGGGGCACCTTAGGTGCGCAAGCACCTCTGCACATGACCCACCTTGTGCTTTACACAATGTAAGGCGCATAGGCCAGCAGCTTCCAGAAGGGGGAGGGCACATGTTTGACTGTGCCTTGCATAGTCCCCTTCTTAAAAATAAAAGGAACCACCATAGGCCCTTACCTTACACATTCAGCTCCATTTTCATCTAATGCAAAAGGGTTGAATTTGTCATGTGCTACTACTACTAGATTGTTGTTTTGTCATGTGCTACTACAAGATTGACACCAACACTATCTGAGCTAACAATGTTACACCAATGTAACAACAACCTTGGAGACTTTTGTTGCTCTGTTAAATGAGGCCACTTACTTGGCACAAAATCATGCTCTTGACTTAAGAGGGGAATTTTGTGTAAGATCCTTGGTCAAAGAGAAATTAGTAGTAATCTTGCTTGCGTTTACATTGGTTGTTTATGCCACGAAAGGCATTGCCATTAGCGCATTAGTGCATTTTGCCCCCTAGGCCTTGGGCTTCGCACTTGGTATCTTAGGGTAACATGCCTTGACAACAATGTTCCCTCCCTCTATACAAAACATTTATCTATTAAAGAAGGTTGTTTGTTTGTTTTGTTTGGCTTCTTTGGAGAAAGCCCTCAATAATAAGTAGTGGAATTTCTTGGAGGCAATTTCATAAATTTTAGACTTAAAAGTAAGAAAGATATTGAAATTTTATTAATTTTCAACACTAGAAATTAATTAAAATTTTACAATTTTTTTTCACAATATTAGAATTTATCATTGAGATCCTTTTCACACTTGGAATAATTACATATTCATGTTCACACTTGGGCTAAGGGCAAAAGGTCACATTAGTACACATATGTTGTGAATTATATTTCAAAATTTCAAAGTCTCTCCTTAAAAATAACTTTCCAAACACAAAATAATTGAAACTAAATTCACAATGGAAATTATTTCAACAACAAAATAAAACTCTTAGAAAATTCATTTTCTACAATAACTAAAGTTAGCCATAAAGTCCTCCCTAGTCTCAAACCCTATCCCATCCCCTATCCCAATTTCATCCCCTATTTTCAATTATCTATAAAGTCCTCATATCTAGGAATGAAATTATGAACCTAAAGATCTAGAATCTTCTTCTCTAATGTTCATGAAATCATCTACCTTTTCTAGAGTTTCTCATTGTTCTTATTTTTTTATTGTCAAGTTTTCTCATTATGCTTTTTTTTTAAAATTATAAATAAATAATTTATTTATTTTATTTATTTATTTATTATAAATTTTTTTAGGGCTTGTTATATGGTTTCTTCCATGCTTTCTTTTTGGGTTTTTTCAGGGGTTTTATTTTAGGTAATTTTCCTGTGTTCCATGATTTTTTCGAATTTTTTTGAGAATTTTATGTGAACCAAACTACAAAAAATCCTCAAAATTCAATAACCAAACTTGCACTTGATGAATCAATTGCCAAAATGTTGGCACCTTAATCAATTGCCGTAAATAGTCCTTTTCATGTTGGAACCAAACGTGTGCTTGATGAAACAATTTTTCAAAATGTTGGAATTAAATTTCAATTCAATGAAATAGATTTTTAAATGTTGGAACCAAACGTGTGCTTGATGAAACAATTTTTCAAAATGTTGGAATTAAATTTCAATTCAATGAAATAGATTTTTAAATGTTGGAACCATACCTACAATCAATAAATCAATTTTTCAAAATGTTACAACCAAACCTCAATTCAATGGAATAGATTTCTAAATGTTGGAACCAAACCTACACTTGATGAATTAGCCTTCAATTCAATGAAATAGTCCTCTAAATGTTGGAACAAAACATGATATTAATGAACCTCGATCCCAAACAATGGAATATAACCTCAATTCAATGAACTTAAACCTTACTCGTTGGAACTTTCAAAGAAAAAAAAGACAAAAAATGTCAAGGGTACTTATTTTTTTAAAAATTGATGTGAAAGGTTCCTTCAAAAAGGATAATGTGCAACAAAAAGATCATTCCTTGAAAACTTGGGTTTTTTTATTGTGAATTTTTTTTTCCAATATGATTTGTGGAAAGTGTTTGGCTTAAGCATTTGCTTTTGCATTTGTGTCCAAGGATTAATTTCCTTTCCAAAAGGTTGTTTTCATAAGAACATAACATTGGTGGAGAAAATTAAGAAACTTTATGTTCTAACAAGATTAGTACATAGTCATTCGAGAATTGCCAATTTTGATCTTTGGATGTTCAAAGGGACATATGATGTGTTTGCCTTGGTGATTAACCTTTTGGGAAATGATTGGTAATTAAAGCATGTCATTATTGGCCTGTTTGAAGTGAAAACAATTGCAAGACAAACCTTGTTCAAAGCTTGTTGGACAAGTATGGCCATAGAAAAGAAAATCCTTGGTTATGATAAGGATGAATAGTCCAACCTTAATGTAATGACCAATGCATTGAAATCAATCATGAGTTTGTGAATCTTTTGGTTTAGAGGAATGTTTTCGAGTGCGTAAAAATTTGAAATGTGTTTCAATTAAATCTACATAAGTTGATTTGCAAAAGTGCATCATTTGGCCCAAAAAAATTTGGCAAGGAAGGCACGAATGGAACAAGCTGGTGTTGAAGTTGGAATTTGCCCAAGAAAGCTAAACACCCTAGTGAAAACAAGGTAGTGAATTTTGTTGATCTTAAATAGTTTTCAATTCTGTACTTTTTTTATCATATAGGATTGAACAATAAACTAATCGGGTTGTTATTGTTTCATAGATTTGCTAGCAAAATAATCATGCTTTCAAAGTTATTATAGTTTTAGCCCACTAGAGTGCTTTGTTATAACAAATAGATTATTGTGAGGGTTATTGCTCGAATGCCACCTCCTCTAATTTGGTACATCTATCATATTATTGTGGTTTGCCTTTCTCCCATTGTTACTATTTGTGTTTTAAACCACTCCCATAGACATTGGTTACTTAGTAATGCATTACTTTCTACAATTTTCACAAGTTTAAAACTTAAAGAAAAAAATGAACTTGTGCCCTCATTTGATAATTTAATGTAGGTTTTTTTTGTTAAATTTTTTAATCAAAAGGGAAGTTTGTGGAATATTATATTCTTTTCTTGCATTCTTTTAAAAATATGAACAAAAAAAGACCCATAACATGGTTTCCTTGATGTTTAGAGCCTAGGTTCAAAAGCCTTCGCATAAATATTTTCATATGTTGGAAGGGAGCAAGGTGTTGTTATTTATGAGTATGATAGGAGGTCTTTATATTCTATGCCAATGAAATGCAATGAACTGATGCATCCTTTGATAGAATTTGAAAAGGGGCGTTGTTGATCAAGATTGTAATTTGGATATTTTTTAGCAAATTACAAATACAAGTGAATTTACAAAAGAAGTTGTCAAAAGAGAGATCTTGATTTTCAAACAATACCAAGTGGATCTAAAAAATATCAAATGTCTTTTTTAATGGTGGGAAAAACATGAATTAATGTTTCATAGTATTAGTTTCCTTGCACATCATATTTTAGGCATTGTTGGATGATGGATTGAAATGAAAAGGATTTTTTCTTTGGCTAGAATTTTTACTAATCTTAAAAGATGTTTACAAATTAAATTTTTCAAAAAGTTGATATTTTTGAATAAAAACTGGCCTAATGATCCTAGGGTAGGTTATAAATTTTCATAAAATTTAATAGGATTTATTGAAGTAGATGGAGATCTAAATGAAGATTTAGAGGAATTTGAAGGTGTTTTTGGGATAAATGAAGTTATTGAATTATGAAAATATATAAATAAATTGTTGGCACCTTGTTGATTCATTAAAAAAAAAAAAATTACTTTGATTTTGTGACTTGAATATCTTTTATCATAAACAATTTGTGAAAACTACCTAGGGATAATTGATTGTTCTCAAATTTAAGAGAATCAACACTTTGAGAATTAACATAATAAAAGAAATTAAAATTTTGATACCCTTCCCCGGTGTTTGAATTTTATTTTATTGTTGGTTACAAAAAATTGAATCCTTTTTATAAATCATTCGAGAAAGCCACTTTCAATGAAATTTTTATATAAAATGACACCTGCCCAATATTGGTAATTACTTATGTAAGTGGGTAGATATAATAGATATTTAATAGATAGAGAATGTAAGTGGTTACAATGTAGGTTGGTAAATAGCTAAAGAACATCTTCACCCTCCGAATGTAAACACATTTTTACATTAAATTTTGCAATAGAATGGTGTGAAACTCTCTTTTTCAAATATGAGCAAGATATTGTGACCATCAATAAAGAACACTTTTCAAAAAGAATTGGCTATTGTGGATTGGTGGACAATAATGATTGGCCTAAGTGGAGATACTTGGGTAGTTCCTTCATTATTTTAATAAAAGATTTCATGGACGGGTGACCACTATCTAAATTAAGGTAATACAAAAGTGTGTGTATTGATGTGGTAGTGAAGTTGCTCTAAAAGAGCTTGGTGGGCTACTAGGGATGAGCTACTAGGTAAATACATACATATGGATGGTTAATACATAGCTAACTCTCTTTATTTGACAAGAATACAATGAAAAAATGTTACCTATATCACATCCATCCATCCTATTTATGACTACTCAAAAACATTATTTAAATGATAGCAAAAGTAAATTTCATAACACACAACATTCATTGCAAGGTTTTTTTTTTCTTTGTATTTGAAAGCACCTTCACACACAAAATATGCATTCATCAATTGAAAAGACCTTTCCCCCATTCAAATCAAAGACATTTTTATGCTTAACACTTTGGAAGGCATGCTCCTAGGGGTGTCCCCTAGTTTTCGCACCTACATTTCTCAAGCTATTGTCCTTGGTACTATGATCTCACATTAAGGGAGGTGTTAGGGAGCATGCCTTCCCCCCTATACATAAACGTCGAAGTAATTCATGAATGATATAGACACTTGTGATGAAAGAAACCCAATGAACATTACGACGGTCCACAACCAAAAAAATGCATGAATATGTATACACATGTGATGAAAGAATACCCAATGAACATCATCATCCATTGATCAAAACAAACACATTAAAAAAATTAGGGTTTAACAAACATACCACCTATGCAACGATTGAAACTTGAACCCAATTTTTTTTTAAAATGCCATTTCAATTATTTTTAATTTCCAATGCCAACAACAAGGTGAGGGGGGGGGAGGAGGGGGAAACCCTAAAGCCTAAACCTATTAGTAGTTAAGAAAGAGCTCAAATCTACAAACAACATGAACATAATATTTATTATAAAGTATCCTTCATACATACATAATAGTTGTAACATCTATCATATATCACACCTAGGGACCCAAGAAACCTAGGCCCCAATATATATATATATATATATATATATATATATATATATATATATTACATTATATCTATAAATCCTTTCATATATAATAGATGAAATATATATTATGTTACACCGGATATCGTAAAAGGGCCCACAATTACATACACATATATATAACACTTGCGGATGGAAAAGGGCCAAAGTAGGAGGTGTAACAAGTGGGTTGTTGCATCTCGTAAAAGTTAATGACTTTACCCCCTTATTTATGGCATGTTCAAACCAGCTTTAAAAATTAAAAAAGTAGTGTCCCCATGTGGTATGGAGTTAGAACTCAACATAAAATGAACTCAAAAGTACAAACAAAGTGCACAAAGATCATGGGAGATCATGTTGTTCTTGATGACTTTTGAAAGCTCTTGACAAGGAGGGGTGCATGGGCTTGATTCCATGATGTTTGGACTTGTGGTGCAAAAGTTCTTAAAATATCAAATGATTTCTTCACTGAAAATTTGAATTAAATTAAATTGTAGCTGAAATTTTTTGGAGGAATTGGAATGTGCCTTTTGGTGTTGTTGGAAAGATCTTGATGAGCAGGATTTAATGGAATTTATTTGGTAAGATTTAGTTCCCTCAAGATAATTTTCTTAAAAATTCAAATCATCAAATCCAACAATTTTGATTGGCCACAACAAAAAAATTTCACACACACCTACATCCAAGCCTATTCAACACCCTTTGTATATATATATATTACTACACTAATACTATAACCCTTCTCTATAAGGGTTGGGTTTGGGTTAGATGTATATACAAACAAGGGTTAACAACACTTGATGAGCATTTCCTCAAAATGTAAACAAATCCCTTTTTTTTAAACATTTCTATGTGTATTTTGAGGGAAAAAAACAAAGAGAGTTAAATAAAAAGAGAGTTATTTGTGTAAAAGGGAGGTTCTCATACTCGTGTGTTCTCTCCTATGGGAACATGATGAGAACATGTTGAGAACATATTGGGAACAAGGGAAAAAAAAGCCCCAAATTATTATTTTTTTAAAAAAATAAAAATAAAAATCCCACCACCCCAAACCCAAAAGGAAAAAAAATTGGAGTGCATTGCTGAGACCTCTCTCATTTTGGCTGCATGAAACTTTTAATTTTTTTTCCAAAATTGTTGCTCACCATTTTCTTGGCCTAGGTTAAGATTCTCTCTTTTAATTTTTTAATTTAAAAAAAAAAAAAAAAAGATCCCTCTTCTTTTGGGCGATTTTCTTGCAAGAATATCAGGCATGTGTGACAGATTAATATATTTATTACATTTTATTATTATTATTTTCAATCCTCACAATACGAAAATTCAGAACAAAATTTCCTTAAAATCTGGGACCAAATGAACTTTGCATGGTTCCTTCCTGCAAGGAATCTCTCCCCTTGACATGGAGAGCCAAAAATAATAATTTTAAATTAAATAAAATAGCCAAATAAAAAACAGAAGAAAACAAAATAGCCAATAAAAAAAAAGGGAGCCAATAAAAAAAAAGAAGAAGAAGAAGAAGAAGAAGAAGAAACAAAGAAACAAAGAAACAAGAAGAAGCTTCTTGAGAAGTGGCGAGTAGGCTTTTGATGATGATGATGATGAAGATGATGCATCTTCTCCAATTGCCTCCTTCTCTTCTTGCCTTTTTTTGTTGTTGCAATATCATCATTGTTGTTGTTGTCTCTAGAAGGAGCTGCTGCTGCTGATGTTGTTGTTGCAACAACTACCCATCATCTTGATTTTATTACTGAAGTCAACAAATTCTAGTAACCAAAATTCACGTAGCTGTGCACAATTTTAAAAAAAAAGAGTGTTGTTTTGGGTTTGTCAGCCAAGAAGCAATAAGCCCCTCAACTTAGTCTTCTTCTTCTTCTTCTTTAAAGTTTTTTTTCTTTTTTGTTGAGCTTTGTTTGCTTGTTTGTTTGTTTGTTTGTTTTCCAGCTTTTGATTTTTAAAAGCTCACATCTGTCTGAAACTCTTAGAATAAATGTGACGGACCAAGATTTAATCTTAATAATCTGAAGTTGGGTGTTTTTTTTTTTCCTGAACTGAACTTGGGTTTTGATTTTTGCAAGCTCTAATATTCTGAAAGAAGGAATCCAATCTGCAGAAGAAGATGGAATGCGATTTAAATCTTTGATCCAAAACAGGCAAATTGGAATTTTTTTTTTCTTCTAGTAGTAGATGATCAGAGACTCCATCCAGAGCTCTGCTGTGGTGATGGATTGATGGGTTTGTTTCTGGGGGGGTTTAGAGAGAGAGGATGATGAGGAGGAGGAGTTTGGAGCACTAAATGGGTAGTAGAAAGTGGGTATTTATGGTGGAGTGTAGTAGTAGTAGTTGTTGTTGTTGTTGTTGTTGTTGTTTAGGGTAGAGTTTTGGGTTTTTTGGAGCTGCTTCTGCAGCAGCAGCAGCTATGGGGTGTTGTGCTTCATATCCAGTTGGGGAGAAGGGGATTCAGAAGAAGAAGAAGAAGAAGAAAAACAGTGTGGAAGAGTTGCGAAGTGCAGAGGCCAAGAATGATGCCCTTCTTCCTTTTGTTCCTGGTAGGATGGTGACCAATGGTGTGGGTAATGCTGTTGTTGTCCATACACAACAGGGAGCCAAAGGAATCAATCAAGATGCAGTTGTGGTATGGGAGGTAAAGATTCTTCCATCACCCAATTTCAGTCCCCTCTTTCTTCTTCATCTTCTTCAACCCTGCAATTTGAGCAAAGCATTAAAGAACCCTGTGGAATGCACAATTCAGATGCAGTTTGGATGCAATTCACATCACATGCAGTTCAGATGCAATTCAGTGAGAAAGAGAGAGAGGTTGGACAAATCCAACAACACTTTGCCCTTTTTGATTACTTCCTGCAACTGAAGAAATTTGTGTGGTTGGTTTTCTGTTTTGGATACATGTGAGCAGGGATTCACAGCAGGAGGTGTACGAGATGATGACAATGACAACAATGATACAGTGTTTTGTGGAGTGTTTGATGGTCATGGTCCATTTGGCCATCTTGCAGCTCAGCGGGTGCGTGACTCATTACCTTCAAAGTTGATTCATTACTGGCATGAACAATTGGCTGCCGTCAAGAGCAGCAAGGAAGAAGCCGCTACTACTACAACTCAAGAAAAAATTCCACCTGCAAAAACTAAGCAAATGGGTGATGATGATGATGATGATGATGATGATGATGATGAGAGAACAACAACAGCAACAAAGGGTGGCAGTGATGTTCATGAAGCAGAAACCCCAAATGGTGGTGTTCATGAGGCAGTGGCAAAAACCACAAATGATGATGTTCATGATGGAGCAGCAGACTGCAATGGTTTCACTGTTACTGAAACTGTGAACAAGAATGTCATTGCACAGAACACATCATTACAGGAAGATTCAGAAACAGGGATTGCAGTGTTTGAGGCTTGGAAGAAGCCGCATTTAGCAGCTTACAAAACCATTGACAAAGAATTGCAATTGCATCCAGATATTGATTGTTTCTGTAGTGGCACAACAAGCGTGACTCTCTTAAAACAGGTTCCCACCAAGTCCATTTTCCCATTCTCTTCTTCCTTGTCTTGTTTGCTAACTGTGTATGGTCTTTGGTATACACACAAAGGTCGACGTAGATGTAGGTTTTAGCAAAATCAACATATTCATACACACACAAAAGTCAACGTAGATGTACGTTTTTGCAGAATTGATGTAGTCATATACACACAAAGGTTGACGTAGGTTTTCGTGAGTCGACATAGTCATATGCCCATCAGGTCATGGCCAGGCTATCTTGGGAACCTTCTTCTGTGATTTGAGGTACCTGTCCTGAGGATGTTAGGTTGAGTGGGAAGATGATAAGGGCTGAGTGGAAGGTACTGAAAATCTCGTTCGTTGTGGGATTTTTCTTCTTGTTCTTGTTGTAGGGTCAACACCTTGTGATTGGGAACCTTGGGGATTCTCGAGCTGTGATGGGGACAAAGGACGAGAATGGCAATTTGGTGCCTGTCCAGCTCACAATTGACTTGAAGCCCGACGTGCCACGTAAGATTCTCATAAGAATCTTATCACATCATTCCTACGTGTGGAAGAGATGTTTGAGATCCGGATAGGGGCAAGCAGTCATGATGACATGGGTTTGAATTCAATAAATCCCCATTGGATCTTAAAAGGTGACACTTTTTTGCCTTGTTTTTTTTACAGAGGAGGCAGATCGAATCCAGAAATGCAAGGGACGAATATATGCACTGAAGAATGAGCCACATTTGCGACGAGTGTGGTTGCCACATGAGGAAGCACCAGGGTTAGCCATGTCAAGAACATTTGGTGACTTTTGCTTGAAAGATTATGGGATCATTGCTGTCCCTGAGCTTTCTTATAGGCAATTAACAGACCAAGATCAATTTGTAGTTCTTGCCACTGATGGGGTAAGAGCATCTCCACCACCCACACCCTGTATTTGGGCCTTTTACACATTCCCCCTTCAATATTGGATGTGGAAGAAAGTCTTGTAGAAATCTAACAAAGGGAAAAATGTTTGTGAGTAAAAGTAACTGTGGAATCTGGGTGTGCAGATATGGGATGTGTTGAGTAATGAGGAAGTAATGGAGTTGATTGCATCCGCACCAACACGAGCAACTGCAGCTTACACATTGGTAGAAGGGGCGATACGCGTCTGGCAACTCAAATACCCATCTGCCAAGATTGATGATTGTGCAGTTGCCTTAATCTATCTTGATGATGCCACAGTTCCCATTTCACAAAACTCCAAATCAAAAGATGAGGAGGCAGCAGTCACCGTAGACACAGCAGACAACAACTCACAAGCAGTTTCTGATGCCAACCAGTTGCTCAAGGAGGAAGGTGCTAATGAGGAGGTCAGAAAAATGCCATTGCAAAGCAAACTGGTGGACTTACCAAGTTCTGGTGATGATAATGATCATGAAGAATGGTTAGCTCTTGAAGGCATAACACATGCCAACTCTCTTATTCACTTGCCAACTTTACTTTCGCAACTGAACAAGCCTGGAAGTTAAGGCCAAAATACTCATTTTGAACCAGGACACTTTGTTACAGAGATCAGGAGAGGCTCAACTCAACTGACAAACAAGGAAGAAGGAGAAGAAGAAGAAGAAGAAATCCCTCTCTGATAGATCCAATCACTTGATGACAAGTGAGCTCATAGTGTAATGGCTCTGCCGGCCCTTATTGCAAAGCTCAAACCAGCAAAATAGGAAATGTTCATGAAGCTCTCCAGAAAATGAAGTCTCCCACCGTGTTAACAGTAAAGTCCCATCTGGTGAACACGTAGTGAACGTTCCTCAAAATTGAGGTGACCCAGCAAACGTTCCTTCCTCAAAATTGTGGGGACCCAAATGTTTTACTACATTGTTCTAGAGTCCCTTCCTGTAAAGCAAGGCAGACAGACCCAACAAAGTTTTGGGTAGGTTCTTACATTATCTACTTTAAGTTGCTAATCTTAAACTGGAGATTTACAACATGTCCCAAAACCCAAAACCCTAATCGTGAAAATTTTACAAATCCAGGAGGCTAAACCTAACCCACCACCAACACACTGGATTTCAACTTGCATTTTCAGTATGATTATCAACAGAACACTCATCCTCAAAGAAAATGTTGTTTTGCTCATTTCCAGAGCGAGGTGATTGTTAAACTATAATAGAATCTCCAGCAGTGCTCAATGTGACCCTACAAAAATATTTCAGATCCAATTCCAACCCCACCCATAAAACTAAAACTGCAAATATGTGAGAGACTGCTGATTGCTAAACCACCTGGACCAACCATTATGATTGGCCCATCAGAAACAAGGCATACATAGTTATAGATCATATTTGTGACATTCTTCTCTAGCAGGTGCTAGGCTTCAGTGTGCCATTTACCAGCCTCTGCAAGCTGTGCAAAAACACTAGGCCCAAACCATTTTGCTGAGCCAAACCGTCATGTTGTGACTTTTGCTCATCTAACTTTAATTTGCAGGATCACATATTGAGCACTGGTGGAGTTGCTCCAACTACCACAACCACATATTGAATTCAAAACAGCAATGATAGTAGTCACCTCACCTCAACACAGACAGACAGGGTCCTTGCAGCAGAGATTGGCAGATATATTCTTCTATCAGCAATCACATCCTGTATAGTTAGTGCGTTTCATACTAAAACAATGTAGCACAAATGCCAGCATCAAAGAAACTCTCTCTGCAGCAAGTTAGATTAATGTTCTTCACTATCGAATAAAATTACAAAACATTTGCACAAGTTCTACAGTCCGTCACAACTAATTTTGAGTATATCACCCAAAAAAAAAATACAGGTTTTTTTCCTGACACTGCAGTTGGTGTTTCCCATACCGAAGAAGGTCTTCCATTGGGAAGACCTTCTACAAACAGTACATTCCAGATTTTACTAAGCTATCAAAAAAGGGGCCAAACCTGCATTCTAAATTGCACTGCTGCACATGGAAAAATAGAAGAACCAGAATTTCTTTTTTCCCTGATGAGCTGCTACATGGAATTCACAAAAGAGGTTTCCACCTTTCAACATCTGGCAGAGCTAGAAAAGTCTTCTCCGCTTTTCATCCCTTGTATAGGCAGCAGAGCTACTTGCGCTTCCTTTGGACTTGTACATGTTCCCTGGATCCTCTATCTGAACACCATTGCTGTCTTTACAATCAATGCTTCTAATTTGCACCTGTTGTCCTTGTGGAGAGCTTCCATTGGTTGTTGACAGGTTTGTGATGGGTTGTGCAGGGCTTCCAATATGATGTGCACCAGATTCAGGCGCAGCCAAAGCTCGTTCACCTTCAGAGGTGCAACACCCCAAGTTCTGGAATTCCTCTGATGATCTGTACAAAGGTTGTGATGATGATGGTGAGCGAGAGCAAAGAAAGGTATCTAACGTGGTCTGCCTCCGTGATGATAGCTGTTGATGGGTCTGAGGAGAAGCAGACACATGCAATGCATCCTCTCGTCCATCAAGGACCTGTTTACCAAAAGACACACCAAATATCCCAGTTAGAGATTAAACAATAGCTGCCCTTCAGACCTCCACGTTGGAATGAACCTTTTAGGAACCACCCACCATCTTCCCATGATCTTCAGCTACTCTTGAAATTCAACACACTGTCTTTCCTACTGGAGAAAGACTTTGATCTACAGAAACCACAGTAGATCAAAGTCTTCACGCAGAGACTTTTGTAACCACACTTAGGCCATGGGGTCTTTGAGAGAAACAAGAGAACGTGACAATCATGTAGCTTTGTACATCCATAAAGGTCAGGGACCCAAAGTAAGACCTGACCAAGGCTCTCCAGTTTACTCTGTATGGTGTCCCTGCAAGACAACACCAAACAAAGAGTGATCAAGTGCATGGGTTTAGGGCTGAAAAGCAAAGAGACATGGTGGGAGCATTAGGAAGAACTTTGAAATCATCTGGGTGGCTGACGGACTACCAAAATGCTAAGCATGCACATCACATCAAGATCTCTGCAATACTTGAGACTTACCAGATGATATCATCAATTGTATCATGTGCATGAAGATAGTAAACATTCACAGAAGAGGCCTGCAGCACTCAATTTTCAAATGCATCACTAGTTAGCAACCAGTGAGTACTATTTCCTTGTGTTTTGTGCTTGAGCTATAGATGGAGGAGAAAAAAATCACAATGTGTTGAACATGGACAACTCCATCTGCTGACATTTTGCCACTGATGAGAGATGACAGAAAATGCATCTTTGTGAACTAATGGGCTCTTAGGGTTCAGGGTTCAGGGCTTAGGGTTAAGCCATTAGAGAAAGTTAAGCCAACTGAGCCATTAGAGAATGTTGGAATTTGAAGAAAATCATGACATTGAGACAAAGGACCTACTGTGGCATACCTGGCCAATACGGTGTACACGATCTTCAGCCTGTATAAGGTCCCCAGGGGTCCATGACATCTCAGCAAATACGACGGTACTGGCTGCTGTCAATGTCAGCCCAACACCTGCTGCCCGAATCCCAAGCTGTGCAAGGCAATAAAGCTCCAAAAGTGAATTCAGAATCATTGTAATACTATCTGTACAAACATGTGTGGTATAAAGTTTAGGGTTTAGGGTCTCGGTAATAAGCAATGTAAACACCATGAACACAGGAAGCCTGTAGGCTTAATGCTGGAAAATAAGACACCACTTCCCACATATGAAGCTATTGTAATCTATTGGGCATAGACTGAGACATCCACATACCACTGCTGCTCGAACACTGTCTGTTTCCTGGAATCGAGTCACTAATGCTTGTCGGGCTGATTGAGGAGTGCCTCCATCAATTCGAATGTGCCCCACTTTTTTCTTCTGTAAAAAAAAAGTGACACTGCACCTCAATTTTCAGCATTCACAAACATGGTCTAGAATAAGGGGTGGTGGGCAGATCCCAGAATGATCTGCAGTTTTAGTATTCAGGGGGGCACTTTTCAAAGGAAAGAAATGGAGAGAGAGACCCAAATCTGAGAATCGGCTGCTTACCATAAGCACCTCCTCGATTCCATCAAGCATGGTTTGATGATGAGCAAATATCAGGAACTTGCAGTCTGCCTGTGTCACATTTACACTCAGTTTGCAATTACCAGTGATGCAGCAGCACAAAGGGTGGCAACCAGAGTGGGGCAGGTATTCGAAACTGAACCAAACCCCCCGGTATCAGCCTGGGCATCGGAGTTGATACCCACAGTTATCAAAAAACTCAAATACCCAGTTCTGATACATAAACATGGTTTATTAAAAAATCAAATACTCAGTTATTATTATATAACCATGATTCTCAATTTTTTCCAAAACCCAAATAACCACCTAGAAAACTATTGGAACAATTTGGAGTGCAGTAAACAGACTCCAGAGAAGTACATACCTCAAGTAATGTTGTCAAGTAATCCTGGACAGCTGGGAGCTTTGCAACAGCTGAATCTGTGTAGATCTGAAATTCCAAAATGAGTTTGCAAATGCTGAGCACCTTTCTTTCCTTGGAAACTCTTGGCTAAACATACCTATTGTTTGTTTCACAACATATCTACAAAGACACAGCCCCCCACATGTTGTAAAATCAAAGAAACATAGGACTCAGGAAGGGGTGGTGAATTTCCAACCTTGTTAACAAGTTGCTTTTCTGAGTACTTAAGTCTCTCAAATTCATCTTCTGATGTTGCTTTGATAGCTCTCCTGATGGATTCCAGCTGTTCCACCATCCAGAAAAAAACTAACCAAATCAAAAAAAAAAAAAATAACAACAATTGCCACACCCAAAAAGAGATCTGCACAGCTTCAAAGAAAATCCTTCAAACCATCAATCACTTCAAGCAGTGAAAGACTGAAGGTTCAGAAAGGAAACAGAGACTTGTTGATGGAGATTGCAGATTATATAAGGCAGCAAGAGGAGTCTAGGGTTTAGGGTCACATGCCTCATGAAAAAGAGCTCGCATTTGTTTGATACCCTTGTCATCTAAAGCAATAAAAACCTGCACCAGAAGGTAAGGAGGAACACTGTGAGAGCAACTGATGGGGCAAATTGACTATCTTCCCATAGGTGCACAACAGGTTTCTGTCTGTCTACCTGGAAGAATGCAGAATGCCATTGCACCATATCCCATCCCCGGGATGAGAAAAAATTGGAGCAGATCTTACAGCAATAAGGATTGCTCTCCTGATGGATTCTTGCCCCCAGGATGGGATATTCATCATAAAAAAAACAATGGTAAACTATACTATTTTCAAGTCTGTTTAGGGATCAAAGTGTCGATGGCAGAAAATAAGACAACTGAAAAATAGCCTTGGCAAAAAACTGAGTAGTCCAGAACCAACTAAGAATTGACCAACCTGTTGGCGTCGTTTCTGGGGGAGTTGAGAAAGAACATCTCTCTTGAGTCGCCGGATCATGACAGTTGCTTTCACTAAGCCATGAAGCTCTTGAAGGTTGCTGGACCCTTGGTACACTCCAAAATTACCCTGTGATTTGAGATCCCACCACCCCACAAAAAGAAAACATGAAGGACAGGCCTTAGTAAGAAAGCTTGACACTCTCTTATATGCAGTATATCCCATCCAAGGGAGGCAAGAAATTTTTTGAACAGAACTTACACCAATACAGTAGCGGTTGCCATATTCATGCAAACTCTTGTACGTCACAGGCTGCAGAGCTTCCAGCTGCATATTCATTCCAGATGAGTTCACCAGTGAAACAACTTCATGATATACCATATATTATGACAGCAGCAAGAACCAACAGAGCATGTCAAAAAGATGGGTGAGTATTCTCAGGTCTGAGATTGATGTGGGAATCTCAAGCGACAAAACTTTGGACAAGACCAGATCACATCAAACCTGCTTGAAAAGTTCAATAGGCCGAGACAGTGCCGGTGTTCCTGTTAGAAGTATGGCGTACTTTGCTTTCTGCAAATCCCAGAACACAATCCAAGGAGTGAGAGAGAATCAGTGCTTATACAAAAAATCATTGAACTTACAAGGAAGTCACCCCCTCCCCCCCACCACTCTCTCTCCCCCAGAAGACAGTTTAGGGTTTAGGGTATCACAACAGGGAAGAAGACCCTTGCCTGAAGAAGAGGCACACATGCATTGGTGCGTTTTGCTAACCCATTTTTCAAATAGTGTGATTCATCAGCAATTATTATCTGTGACCACCCAGCATTGCATGTCCATCATCAGATGCAACCAATATCTAAGTTTTGCATCCTATGTCCCCATGGCCAGACCTCTTACCAAATTGAAAAAACAACATCCAACAGCAGTAAAGGTCAAAGTCGCAAATTTTCAGCAGCCAGAGATGAAGTGCTCCAAAGAAGAAAAGACATAACAAAAAACTTTGTCGACAATCTCGAGCAAACCCAATTTCCAACACTTCTAACTGTGAAGGAACAAGTCTGCTGCAGTGTTCATGACTTGCCTTGAAAGATGCCTCACCAATTGCCTGGCTCAACTTAGTGACCAAGTCATATGATACAATGTTGAAGAGCCCATCCAACCTCACTGGTTGCTTCCCTGCTGACTGTACAAGGTTGAAGCCCTCTCTGTTGGAGCCACAAGACTGTGACATCACAACCTAAAACCAACCATCAAGCAACAGCAAACAAGAGTTCAATACGTGAACCCAACTTTGACAAAGACATGATGAATTGTCCATCCAGTCTCAGATTATCACATTATCCCATGGTCTTGCAGTGATGTCAGTCAGAACAGACATGATGCCACTGCTTGAGTAAGGCCAGACCCTAAATCCTAAACAAGCCCTAGCTCATACAGTTTGGATCTTACGGTAATGTCAACGGGACGAACATGAAGCCACTGCTGGAGGGACTGCAATCCAAAAAGAAAAAGCCACAGATCAGTTCAGCAATCCAAAGCATCATCACCAACAACATTACAAAATTGACAGCAAGCACCATACACTCTAATGGTACACACCAACCAATGCAACACATCATGGGCCATTGTAAAGATCTGCTTCTTCTCAAACTTCTGCAAAGCAAAGGCACTTGAAAACCCAAGGACTGTGATATAATGGGAAAGTGAAACTCACAGCTGCCCACTGCAAGCGCAGAGATGAAGGCACCACAATAAGAACAGGCCACTCTGTTTCCAAGCATGAAACCACTGCAATTGCCTGCGAGATAAGAGCCACTATTTACCACCCAAAAAAAAATCAATGGAGAACTTGCCAACTGACAAAAAGATCTTGTCCATTCATGTAAGTACTCTCCTTAAACAATTGAGAGAGGTTTGTGCAAAGACACCATATAAAGTCATGGGACAAGGTGGCAATCTCTGAAAAAGAAGAAAGTGCCAGTGCTTAAGCTACCTGCAGAGTTTTGCCAAGGCCCATCTCATCAGCAATGAGAACACGGCCGCCACGCTTCAGAGCAAACCTGCCACCGATTTGGGAATTAGTCACAATGCCAGTGCACCCAGAAGATGTTTTACTCATGACTACTCAGAGTTTCAGCAAACATCAGCAGTTACAACACAAAAGTTCCCAAGATTTAGGGTGTCTAGAACAAGGCAGAATTGTCAAATTCTACCTGACACCTTCACGTTGGAATGGCAGTAACTGTGATTCCAGCTCCTTGGGCATTCTGCTGTATAGTCCTACACAACCAATGGGACTATAAGTTTTCAGCCTGCAAACAATCTTAACCAACAGCAATCTCAACCAAGACAACTTGCCTGGCTACACCAGGCAACGGCACCTCCAGCATTTGGGTACCCAAATGCCAGTTACTATGTAGTGCTCAGTGGTACTCTTATCTTTTCAACACTAGCAATAAGAACACACAAGGGGGTCCTGCCTTTGATAGAAGCAGGTAAAAAAAATCAAATTTAAATCTTTTTGAAGAAATGTTTCAAAAAAAATAAACAAACAGAAGCATAATGCAAAATCCCCATTTGCAGCAGGACTCTTACTGGCTTTCAATCTTGTCGACTACAAAGACATAGACTTGGATTTTGATCATGACAGTTTTAGATGGAGAAGAAACAAAAAGAGGGACCTTCTAGGTCAGGCGCAGTGGCAGTGGCTTCAACCCCTCGTCGAACCAGTGGCTCCAACCCTTCAACCTGGTGACAACAAAGACAGGAAGATCGACAAGAAACTGTTGATAACAATGTCTTGATTCTGTGAAGAACTACTGTGATTGACAAATTGAAAGCCATAGTAGTAGTCGATTTCAAAGCTGTAGTGTAATCAAGAGAGTTTGAAGTGGAAAAACTGGTGCTAGATTGTGGAGAACTCACAGTGACTGCCAACTCTTTGACACTGCTCAGACAAGTCTCTGCTTCGGCCAGTGAAGCAACTGGGAAATGCCACAGTCTGTAATAAACCACACCATAGTTATGAGACCAGTAAATACACACAAAATAAGGATCCATGTATCCAAAAAATGATTTCAGATGTGTACAACATCCGGGACAATCAGCTCACTGAATGCGTAGTAATGAAACCAAAGAAGGGAATATCAATCAATGGCAGTTGGGTAAAGACAGGAAAGTGCAGAAGACAAGCATTGTGCACCTTTCTTTTGGATGCCAGTCTGCTTTTGGTATGGATCGTAGAGCTGCAACCAGTTGCTGTGCACAATGTAGACACAACATTTACTTACCCATCAAGCACAATCTCCAATGCTGGTGGGCATATGCTTGTAAACCCTGAACTCTGAACCCTAAACCCTAAAACCTATCTGAGAGGGGATGTCATTGGCATTTGGCAACTTGGAAACCCAAGCTCATTGAAACCAGCAGAATGGATTCCTAGAGGAGCATAGACTATTAGAGAGGAACAAGCAGAACTTGCTGCTGCAGCATCTAGAAACTTGAACTCAGTATATGCTATGTGTTTAGGGTTTAGGTTTAGAGAGCACTCACTGTGTTATACTCGCACTTGGCTGCAATGAGTCCACTGCTCTGGAGAGACAGCTTCACTGAGAACTTGGGTAGATTTACAGGATGAAGTGAGGACTGTTGCAGAGTCTGAGAGGGACTGGGTTGAGAAGCCACAAATTGATCTGTCAGTTGGCCAAACCCCACACCAAAGCAATGGGCACAATTTCACTACTGTTGGTGTTACCCACACACATGCAGAGAGAGCTACTACTGTACTCTCTTCCAAAGAAATGTCAACACCACACCATGAACCAGATGTGAATTCAACAAACAATAACAGAGTCTTTTGGTTCAACTCTAAACCCTAAACCCTAAACCTTTTAAAACACAATTCCACAAAGATTACATCAGTTTTTAAAAATCTGATAGGGGGACAAGAAAGGCACAGAGCACTTACCACTGCTGGATGATGATGCAGTGACAGTGATCTTCAAGGGTGGCAGTACTTCAACCTGTGCAACAAGCAATTGCTAAGTGTTTTACTATTTGAGGAAACTGTTCACACTCTGCTGCAAAAAGGCCTGCCAATCATAGAGAAGAGAAACTAAGTTGCACAGATTATTGAGAACACAAACACTTGCCATTTTTCTGTAGCCTGAAAGTGGATACTGTTGACAAAGTTGCCAGAGAAACCCAAGACAAGCAAGCCAGAGGCAGTTTTCAAATAAAATGCTAAGGCAAGAGAGGACAAGGCAAACCAGGTGCAGCCAAGAAAAAGTATCAGAGAGTCTTAAGCCTGACCTTGACTTGTGGAGAGGCCAGACGCAAGAGTACTTGGACAAGCTCATCAAGTTTATTCAATGGGAACATCCACACCCTGTTGCCCATCACATTGAAACCCGCAGTTCTTAGTCACACAACCCATAGTCCACATGTGTCAAAATCAGTGCTTGACAAGCCATGTCATACACCGTGCTTTTACCCATTTCATCAGAGTTCAGGAGAACTCAATACAATATGATTCTGCAAAGTAAAAGTAAACAGTCAAAATGTCATGCCATATGGAATGTTTCCTTCAAATCAGCAGCTACAAGGACTTGTCTGCAACCTTAAACATAGAAAGAAACCTGACACCTGTTTGAGACAATTCATGCCTACCCATCAACAACAGACAACAGCCAAATTTAATTCATGCATAAAGCGCTGTAAACCAAAACCACAACAGCTCTTACATAAATTACCTGTCTGCTGCATTCCATGACCTTCCAGAAACAGATTGGCAAGCCTCCTTTATTTTCTGTGAGAACATCACAAAATAACAGAGAAAAGGGCTGTGTTAATTACCCTTCTCTGTCCTCCTGTTCACAATGTCTACATCTTAATGTTTATCTGTCATTTTGCTCAGATCCAGCATCCGTCACAAAGGAAGAAAAAATTCCATGGAATATGGGCTTACCTCATTATATGGACTTCTTGCCGCAACATGATCAGGGCCTGCTGAATAGATTTGCACCACTAACGAGGGGCCCTTTGCCTTCATAGGACTTATTTGGAGGCTCCCAGAATACACCTTCAACTCAGGTGGACTTAGGGATATTTCCTCTTGTACTGGTTCCAGATGGTCTGGATGAAGTGATGGTTGGGAAGTTTTCAATGGACTACTGTGTTGTGTCCTATGTGATCCTGTTTGGAGCACATGTATTAGGTCACAGAAGCCATTAACAAAACCACCAGACAGGGTACTGCCGAAACCCATGATAACCCCAATGCAAGTGCTATGATGATAAAAGCTTCCTACCCCAATACCATTGATGGACAGATGGAAAAGAAAATAGTATGAATTGGAGATTTCTACTGCGAAAAACGAATGCTTTAAACCTGAGCTTTGATGGGTGGTTACACATGACGGTAATACCAAAGGTGCCACTGCCTCAACCTGCATACAATAAATAGATTTATCAAAAGATGGAAAGTTTCACGCACAAAAACCAGGATATATTGTTGTTGAAAATGCTTCATTACATCATAATCACACAACACATTATGTGACAACAAAAAAACACAACACCCAGAATGTGTCTGTTTGCCCACAAAGAAAGAGACGCATGTCAGATTTGCAAAGAAATTTAGAATTGAGTGCACCTACATTGATGGGAACTTCGGGAATTGAAAGGATTCTGGTGCTAACTTCCTCAAATCGAGCTTCAGGAAATGTCCACACCCTGGCATTACACATAAGGCATATATATACTAAGCAATGTCTCTCCCCGCTCATCCAACACCCAGTGTCAGAGATTTGCAGATCAAAAATCCACAATGACATAAACAGAGCAGATCTTGATGATTTTAATTGCATTCTTTCTATCCAAGCTTCTTCACAATGCATGCTGTGAAAAGAAACCAAGCAAGAAATTGACCAAATCCAAAAACCAGTTTGTGTTAGGGTACTGACTTTCTGGTGGGGTCCCATTCGTGACCCGGTACTGTCTTCAAAGCTGCTACAAGATGCTGCAACAGAAAAGGATCACAAAATTGATACAACAAAAATCTGATATGTGTTTTTTCCAAGGTTGGTCATCAGAAGCAGCAGACATTCTCCCAACAAAAATTCGTTTTTTTTTTTTCCTTTTTGCAAGAAAAATTCTGCCACAAACAATCAATGGAACATTCTCCTCCAAGCCAGTGACTCTCATGAATGTGATTGTGAGAGTGAATGGGGGGTTCACCTTATTGTACTGAGTTTGCACTCCAATTTGTCCTCCTCCACCTGCTTGCTCTTTGAAGAGCTTAACATGGAGAGAAGGAGGCACATTATTGCCTGAGCTCTTGGAAGGTGAAGGCTGTTGGAAATGCTGCTTCTTCAGTGCAGCAGCAGATGAGGAAGCAGAAGTAGGAGAAGATGAGGATGATGGCACACCAGTGTTATTGCTGCGCCGCTCTGCTAGCTGCTTGATTGCATGCAGTTCAAGTGAGTCCATCTCCTCCATGCTCAAGCCCCAGCAATCAGCCTCCATTTGCTTGCTTTCTGCAAACCGAAAAGAATCCCCCCCCACAGTAATACCTAGCCTAACCCACCTGCAACAAACTGCAAGAATCTCCTCCCTCACATGGTGTAACTCAAATTCACATTCCTACAACTACTACCCAAGTTCACATTCCTGCCACATTGCTTGTGCGCAGGCATTGCCGTGCCAAATCTCCAACAGAACTTCCGCATTCATTCTTCCACCCCATCACGTGCTGATTTTTAACAAATGCAATGATTTTCTTCCTCAGGCCAAAGGAATCCAAAATATTACTCAAGTTCATAAGCTAGAGTTTGCCTTGTGATTTTAATAGTTTCAAAATAACCCAATACTCATTTGCTTGGGCTACCAATTTGCATCTAAAAAGCCATCTAGTAACCATTGCAAAAATATCATGGGCTCCTTTAAACATCCATAATTCAAAATTGATAAACCCTAAACCCTAAACCACTTTACTAATTGAAGTATTTGACATATAACTTTTTCATCTTTTCCACCAAATTAGGCAAAATTTCTTGAGAAAATATTTTTTTGGATGGGATAACAACTTGAGGACACAAATAATGTAAGGTAAATTGTTTGAACTAAAAACTCTCCACAAAATGCATAACAAGATGATTTTTAATAATTATCAAAGTAAGGCCTTGCTAAACTGCCCGGACACACAGACAGACACCATTATAGCTTTAATATATAAAATTACACATCATTTTTCTTAAAAGGATTTTTAGCAAAAAACACTTAGAGATTTCATTAGTAGACACATTAGGTGATTTCTTTGTGGGTTTTTCTCCAAACAATTTTTCATAGGACTATTTACTTCCTCCTTGAATTTATTTGCAAGCAAAATATGTTTTGCATCCATATGTTTTTTTAGGCAATCATCCCATTAGATTTAAAATATAATATATATATTTTTAAAAAATTGGTTCTTGTAGTAAAAAGGACATACTTTCTATGACATATCATGCAATGCATGATTTTGAGGTACCTTGCCACCTACTTCTATATTGTCATTGATAACATAAAAGGCCCAACATAGTGCATTTTTTGCCATAAGGTTTCTAAAACAATTTCTAAACATGTCAAATGTAAAATATTTTATTCACATTTTCCTGATCACTTTTTGGAATTGTACAAAATTGGGTTTGTAAGTTCTCATTTCCTTATGATGTTTTTAGGAAGAGGTTTTTTTTCCAAAGAAACATCATTTTGTAATATTTCATAGAACTCTATTTCAATTCTCATAACATTTTCATTTTAGTTGGAATGGGCCATTACTTTTATTAGTATTTAGTTCATGTAAGAAAAACAATTGTAAAAGAAAGTTACAATTATGAGACTTGAAAAGTAAGTAAGGAACAAGACTTAGGGTTTGGTGTTGAGAACTCATTTATAAGAATTTACAAATAAAAAAGCTCATTTCTAAACTTAGTTGAAATGAAAAACGTATAATAAGTAGTCTTTCCAAAAAAATAATTTTCTTGGACCATCCAACCACAAAAATAAAACTTTTAAGGTTTTAAGGTTAGGGTTTGATTTTAATGGATAATATCAAAATAACCTAACCTTAACCCTAAAAAGTAAACAAAAACCAAATGACACAAGAAAGAAGAAATAATTTACAAGATAGATATTTATTATAATTTTGTTGATGGGCGAAACACATTATAATGGTACATTTCGAGCAAAAAAAAGTACTCATTTTTTAGTACATTTTATATTATTTTGGAGGCAAATTTTTTTCATTTCATTGATTGTTTTGAAAAACATTAAAAATGAATTTTTGACACAAATCCTCCAACACAATTGTTGTTATCTTTCAAATGATAGTGATTTTTCAAAAAACTTTTATGTATTCACACACTTACGCTTATTTGAATGAAAAACCTCATCTAGATGTTTTTTGTGAAATCACATGAATGGAATTCTTCATATAAAATAGAAATGGGACAATGAAGTCATATGTAATATATGATTGAGTACTTCATCAAATTTGGTGGTCATTTGAATGGTTTTTGAACTATATTTGCACTTTGTAGTATATTAGTACAATTATAAAATTTTCACTAATATATTTTTCAATCATTTAATATCAACTTCAAAGTGGGATTTTTTTTTAAAGTTTTTTTTTGGGTTTTGAACTACTTTATTCCAAGTATTATTTTAAAAAATTGTTTCAATATTAGCATGGTAGAAGTTCAAAAACATGTACTTTCAAAAAGTAGTATTTGTGACAATAATTTTTTACTACCGTAATGTGGTTTTATCCTAATTTAAAATATACATATTTTTTGGGAAAATAAAAATTGATTCCAAGTTTACCTCAAAAAGAACCTAGAAACTTGACCTCCACCTTGAATTGACCTTGGAATTTTGAATGTGCAAAAAAAAAAAAGCAAGGGGGAAATATTAATCTACATAAATAATGCATCCAATGCATGCTAGAATGTAAACAAGAGCCAAAAGTGAAAAGCCAAAACCAAAGCAAAAAGGTACATTGATATATGAAATAAACAATCATAGTTGAATCAAGAGTCAAGGCTTGAACCAAGGTAGAACCAAGACCTAAAACAAGAGCTAGAAACAATTAAGGTTAGCAAAAAAAAAACAAGAGTAAAAAATGAAAAACAAAAAACAAAAGCAAGAACTAAAGACGAAAAACAAAAGTTAGACAAAACTAGAAGCAAGAATCGAGAGCCGAATAAGAGCCAAAAGTGAGAAGTGAAAAATTGAGGCGAAAAATGAGAGTTAGGCAAGAGCCATAAGCAAAAAATAAGAGATAGAAGCGAAAAATGAGAACCCGACAAGAGTGAAAAACAAGAAGTGAGAGACAAAAACGAAAAATGAAAGCCAATCAAGGGCCATAAACAAGAAGCGAGAAACAAAAGTAAGAAGGGAGAGCTAGGCAAAAACCAAAAATTATAACCAAAGATGAAAACCTACACTTGCAAAATGAGAACCGAAGCAAAAGCAAGGGCCACAAGTAAGATCTAGAAACAAAAAAAAATGAAAAAAAAAACACAAAACAAGAATTGAGCAAAAGTTGAAGGATATAGAAACAAAACACAAGAAAGATCCAATGTAATTGATAAATAACATATAACACACAAGCAAAATCAAAGAAGCTTTCATTCATTAAAATTTAATATATATAGTTTAGGGCATCGCTATAGGCAATGATTAAAACCCTAATTTTTAAACCTAACCCTAATTTTTAATTGTTAACCTTAACCCTAAATAGTTACACCTAAAACAACTAGCTCTAAACCCTAAACCTATAACCTATAACCTTAAAGTTGAAAATTGATCAAGAAGGTATTGGGAGATACCCTTCTTGAATTTCAACTTTTTTTATTTTTGAAAACCTTAAAGGTTCTAGGGGTGGTTTTCACTGGGTTATGAACCGCCATCAAGTTTTCACTTTGGTTTTCACCCAATCTAAGAACCCTATGGTTTTCAACCTAAAAATTAACCTAACAACCTTGCCAATTTTCAAGCTGCCCATGAGAACTGCCAAACATTGGTTAGGACCACAAGTTGAATCAATTTTTCAAATTTTCTCAAAGTGAAGTTGGCGAGAAACTTAAACAAACTTAGTGTGGTTTGCATGGTCATTAGGATGATGTCCCACACACTTTACATCAGGGTTGACCAATTTTTCACTTTCTTCATCCAACTTTGTTGATGTGAAATATTCCCAAATGTTGACACAAGTAATTGTCGCTTGCATTACAATTTGATCATTTGTTGCAATTTTCTCAAGCAACTCCTCATCGTTATTAGAGGAGCTCGAATCAAGATTTGTTAAAATAAAACTCTATAAATGGCAAGAGGAATGAACCCTAAAATATACATATATATATATATATGACTCCCCAAACCCTAAAAAACCATTCAAATCACTTCACACTCCCAAATGAAATGGAAGACTTAAAACTTTCAAGTGAAATGAGATTGAAAATAAAAAGAAAAAAAAGGGATCCCTCCCAATTATTTAGCATCAAAGGAATTAAATGAAAATCTCCCCCAACCCCATAAACCCTAAACTCTAAACCCTAGAAATGAACCCACACCCAATTATATAAAATTTTAAAAAGTTGATTTACACACACAATTCAGAGGTTCCAGCCAGTGTTTTTCTTTTTGCAATTTTCTCATGTTGCATTAAAAGTGGCCATCAGCCACAAGAGGATTTAGCCAGATCTGGCTACGAGACAAATAAAGTTCTAGGAATCTTATTATATGTTGGCGAACCACTAGAACCTATTAACTAAATATGGAGATTTCAAAAGCAAAAAAAGCTAGAAATCTGCCCAAATCCTCTCAAAAAATCTTGGTGATTTCATAACTCTCTTCTTCCTCTAAATGTGAGGATTTTTTTAAGAAATTCTCCAAAATGTTCACTTGATCACGTTGTTGCTTGGGACTTTTTTGGCGAATTTCAGCCACCAAAAAATCACTACTTCCAGCTCTAACAACCCCCAATTATATCTCCTGACAGAGACTCTGCATCATTGATCAATGACCAAATACATCCATTCTGTAAAGGCTGAAAAGTTCTGCTCTAATAGGGAAATTTTCAAGTCTAAAACCTACACATGCTCAAGTAGCACTAACATGGGGCATGTGCCATGACTTTATGGGAAATGAAATTATGAACAATGTTTCCCAGCAGGTAATGAAGGGAGAAAAAGTTACACAAAGCAAAGAGTTGATATCATCATCATCATCCTATATAGTAAACGAAGGTTGAAGCCTCCCTTAACTCCGCTCAGTACGGACAGTGGCTACGGAATGGGAAGGAAATAAACCAGGAAGAAGAAGAAAAAAAAACCTTAGGACAAAGGATATGACTGACGTAAAGATAAGTATAAAACATTGTTGAAATAACACACCTGTGCATTATGCACGGGATTCACACTAGTATATAGTAAAGGAAGGAAGTTCCTTCCCCTGACTCCGTGCGTCTCGTCACGTGCGTCCGGTCATCCTCCCTCTGTCCATTCGTCCGGTCGTCCATGCGGATCGACATCCTGGAAGCTCCGAGGTTGCCGGTTGCACGCCATCCCTCTGCTGAGTCTGACACTGCAGCTTTCTGCCCACCAAGAATGGGAAGGAAATAAACCAGGAACGAAATAATAATAATTTAAGATGATGATGATGTTGTTGTTGCAGAAATGTTGCAAGTTAGCCAATAGCACCTGGGTGTTTAACCCATATGCTTTGCCCAAAGTTCAAACTCCCCTATAAATAATCTATAATCCGAGGGTGTACCTTTGTTTCTATTTTGCAACTGGGGGTCCAAAGAGGTACTTCTATTGGGGGCATGCCCCAAAGTTCCAAAACAATTGCAGGTGGCCCAATCAATCTGGCTCCATTAAAATAAATAAAAAAGTTGTGAGGGCACCCATGATGTAATTAATATGAATCACACTATGACATTCCTAAGAACACCCTAGCTATTCACCTCTTTTATTAATTAGATGAGGTGC
>Ga0116231_10002549_pt1 | contig 38155 bp, 35 predicted proteins | sample S1TSphgellanicum_2_FD_89695 | JGI IMG/M metagenome (GOLD analysis project Ga0116231, IMG submission 89695) | Host-associated microbial communities from peat moss isolated from Minnesota, USA - S1T2_Fd - Sphagnum magellanicum MG | ecosystem: Host-associated > Plants > Peat moss > Unclassified...
TCTCTGTTGTTTCACTTTGGGTTTCACAGGATGAGTGTATTGTGATCTCAATTGTTTTTTTTTCTGGTTTCTTATTCTTTGCTTTTCTGTCAGGTGGGGGGGGGGGAGTGCAAAGGGTGTGATTTTGTTGTGTTCTGTGTGCACTGAGATATGTGAACTTCTGGGTTGAAATTGAAGAGATGTAAATTCTTGCAAAATCAAGAATCGGAGAGATTCTCTTCATTTGGGATCATTAGGCAAACTGCTGACAAGCTGACGGATGGACATTGGCAGTAGAAGATATGTTTTAAGATCACACAGTTTCAGACTCACTTTTCTGCAAGCTGAAGACAGGGTGTGCCACTGTTGGCATCAAGTAGAACAAAAGTTAACATAAATGATGCCCAGGTTTATCTGAAGACCAGATAGCTATGGCAGGAGATCTTCAGCAGAAAGACTTCTCACTTGTTTGTACACCAACAGACCTACAAGACACATCCCTTTTCTTCAGTGAAAATCCTATGCATCCACTCCACTTCAGCTTATAACTGAATTTATTGAGAGATTGCAATAAGTGAAAAAAAAACCATCAATTTACATGTACACTTTGATAGGTTGCAATAATGCAATTTATTGAGAGATTGTAAAAAGCAGAAGGAAAAAGAACCTCAATTACATATATGCTTTGAGAGACATGGCAAGCAATGTGGAAAAAACTCAGTGAATTAGTATCTCCATACTCACAATTTAAACATCATGGAAATGAAACATTTCGGTACGCTTTTTTCTCTCTCTTGTGAAAAATTACTGTGAAAAGATTTTGGAAGGTGGGGAGGGGGGGGGGTTGTGGTGGGTCTTAATCCATGCAACCCTGAGTAGCTCAAATGATTAGCAAAAAAACACCATTTCCAAGCAAGAAGTGTTTGGTTGAAGTGGTTAGCAAAAAAGAATCTGTAATTCAGGATCTCTCTAAACCTCCTTAATCTAATAAGGATGAATCAGGATGAGAGCTTGGTTTTGCTTTCAGATCAAGTGATTAGCAAAAACAGACCTTTCCAAGAAAGAAGTGATTATAGTTGAAATGATTAGAAAAAAGGAAGCTGTAATTAGGGTTTTTCTCTAACCTCCTTAAATCTTTTGAGGATGAATCAGGATGAGAGCTTGGTTTTGCTTTCAGGTCAAGTGATTAACAAATAAGACATTTCCAAGAAAGAATTGATGAGTTGAAATGAATAGCAAAAAACAGAAGCTTTAATTAGAGTTTTTTCCTTTCTAACCTCCTTAATCTTTTGAGGATGCTGAATCAGGAGGAGGAGGAGAGCTTCCAGGTTTGCTTGCTTGTTGTTGCCTTTGCTGTTTGGAGATGCGGCGAGCTTCTCTCCTTTTCTTGGAGCTTAGAGAAGAATTGAGCAGTACGTTGTTGGTTCCTTTAGCAAGCTTTTCCTCCAGATCTTCAAACGACTTGTTGCTCATCTCCTGAAAGCTCACCAAGTAGAATGTCAGAGCTGCTGCTGCCACCATCCCTGCTACCGGCACTACTAGTTGTCCTGGGTCCATTGCTTTTTGTCTCTGAGTTTTCGAGAGTCCTTGCTAAAATCTCTTCCTACAATCAATCTCTCTCTCTCTCTCTCCTTCCTCTTTGCAAAACACCCAATCTTTCAATTTTTTTGTCTTTGAGAACAAGGTCGAGAGCAATCTGCGAAACCCACCACCCACAAAACAAAAGAAAACTCGAGAGACTAACTGTCGTCCACAGAAGACAGAAAATGTACACAAACCCTCCGCTGCTGAAGAAGGAAGAGAGAATCGCAGTTCTGGACGGATGGACGACACCTTATCCGTTGTTGGTGTTGTTGTTTAGTCTCAAGTTGGAAACCTAGAAGTGTTCTGAGATCTAGAAAGCCAGTCAGCCGCTTAGTTCCTGCCGAGATTGGTGCGAAAAAGTCGCTCACGGATAAGGTGGTTAAGCACACTCATTGCCAGAAGACAGAAAGAGGACTGGGTTTAGGGTTTAGGGTTTAGGCTGCAGGTGGATACTTGCAAAATCCATCCCTCCCCATGCTTCTTCTTCTATTCTGATGACTCAAATATAATTGAAAAGCAGAGCAAACAAGTGCCAGCTGAATGGTTTTTACTTCTTCTTGAGCTTTTTTTTCTTTTTTTTGGTAGTGATCAAAATAATTCATCTGTTTTCTTCTTCTTATACAGACACACAGATGCACAGCATGATGGAAGGGAGGAAGGAAGGAAGTGAGGGCAATGGAAAAGCTCTCTCTCTCCCCAACGGTTCTCTCTGCGTTCTAGTAAGATTTGGTTCTGCTCACTGATGCCACGAAATGGTCTCCAGGATTTCCTTCCCTGGGTTAACCCATCAAATAAGCATGCTCTGCAGGATTTCATTTCCCTAGGCTAACTCATCAAGGCAGTATGGTCTCCATGATTCCTTCCCTGGGCTAACCCATCAAGACAGCTTATCGAGGCATGCACACAAACACCCAAACACACACACACACAATCTGACATTGTGCAACACATTCTCACACACACACACTCTTTGACACTGTGCAATGAGCTCTCAACAAGTTTGCCATTTGCTGCTTCATGCTTTTGACAATTCCTCAGATGTCTTCTTGTGTGCCTGCAAGAAACACTGCCCACACCGGAGGAGGAGCCAGTTCAGCCTGAAAGGACAAATCATCAAGTATACTTACGAACCATGAGAACTAGATGTGAGAAAACACATGGGGTGCCTGGACTTTTTCAGAGCATCATCAATCAGTGGCCTGAAAGCTAGCTAACAGAAGTTTGTCATTGTCGGGTTTTCAATCAGCTTCTGGAAAAATGGAAAAACAAAGGCCAAGTGTAAAAGGTGATTCCTGTCAATGCAGTCAGCTATCAACATAGCCAGGCCACTCTTGGGTCTTCAGTAGAATACATGGAAAATACAAAAGGGACAAAAGTCAAGAGGACAAAATTTAGAGAGACTTTTGGCGTACAGAAACTTTCACCAGGACACAAAACACACACACACACACACACACACACACATATTTTGACACCCCAAGAACCCAAATTCAAGTCCACAGTGCCATAGTTGTTGCCAAAAAAAAAAGGAGAAACTGGAAAGAATTGGACCATATCAAGGCAAGGAGAGCACAATTGATACCAGTAGTTGTTCTTTGCAACTGGATGCCATTTGTGCCTCTTTCAATCTCAAGAAAGAAAAAGCAAATCTACCATTGGAATCCAAGTCTCCCCGTGAGACAGAGAGAGAGCAAAAGAGCTGTGGACTGTTTGTCAGCAGTGGGGTTCGAACCCACGCCCCCTTACGAAGACCAGAACTTGAGTCTGGCGCCTTAGACCACTCGGCCATGCTGACTACTGATGAAGGGCTGTTGACAGTGGGATTCGAACCCACGCCCTTTCGGACCAGAACCTTAATCTGGCGCCTTAGACCAACTCGGCCATGTCAACTGGATGTCAACGTTTGTATGGGAAAAAGTATATAAATAGTTGCTCCAGCGTCAGATATTCTTCCACATGACAATGCAAATCCTGCTGCCCTCCAGCATTAATTGTCCATTATGCAATGGTCATTTTAACCCCTTTAAAAGCTTTTTTCCACTATGGATTTGGACAGTGACTATTACTCATCCAGATGTAAAGACATAAATGGTCGTTGAGTGTTTAAAGAGGGACTTTTTCGACGTCTCTGGGTGTGGGGACAGTGAGGATTAATCTCGTTTACTGTTTTGGGGTGGAGATGCTCTTAGTAAGTGATGTAGCACCTGAGCTATAACCACAGTGGTTCTGCCCGGTGAAGAGTTACACAACACATTGCATCATTGAGTTTATGTAGCATTTCAAGAACTGTTGGGGAAGACTTCAACTTCAGTCATGATGTTGGGTTAGCGCACTCAAGGCATAGTTGAAAGGCATTAGTCTTCTCATTCAAGCTGTAACAAGATTGTGAGTGTAAGATTCGATTCAATTGAGCTTTGCCCCCTGAACAAGAAGAAAGCATCAACCACAACAAGTCTGGATTGACAAGTAGATCCACGAAAATTGCATGTGAGAACATTGAGTACACAGTTGTGGCCGAAAGCTTTGATTAGGCAAAATGTCACCCAGGATCAATTCCCAAAGTTGGAACTTTCAGGTATAAATTGAAAGACTGTTTGTTCCACAAAGAAGTCTCAAGCCAAGTCCAAATGTGCAGCAACTGCAAACAGCCTAATCTAGGTTCTGGTCTTGTTACCCTGGAATCCACCCACTTGTGGTTTGAAAAATCCACCACCAGCTGGTGGAGCAGCCTGCTCACAATCAGAAAAAACCCAACTCAAGGGTCAGTTGTGTAGAACATAGTTATCAAATATCACATGTAAGCATCAGCTGTGAAGCATTTCTGGTGCAGAGTTCCAATATATCAACAATGACCAACATAAACAACTTTATGACCCAAAAGGAACAACATAGTCATGCCTTCTTGCATAATGACAAGTTAGGAACAGTAAGCTCAGTAAGCATGATGGCATAAGAACTCAGTAAAAAGAAGGAACCTCACTTGCTGCACAACACCAGGAAGCTGGGGCATGTTCAAAGCAGCAAGAAGCTCAATTGTCTCTCGGTCCACCTGTCAGTTCAGCCAGAACCAAGTGCCATTAGAGACTACTGTCCTCTTTGAAGAACAGAGTATGCAACTTGCAAAGAGTTGCCACCTTGAAAAGCATTCCTAGGGAAATAAAAAACCACTTAACACCCAGGCATCAGGAATAAAATTCTAAGTGCCTATAAGATTGCTTCAGTCCTGGATGTCAAAGCTTAAGTTAGTTGTTGTTTGGCAGCTAGTTATAAGCTTCAATTTCAGACTCAAAGACCTGCCAACGATTTGTCCCATTGCAACTTTTTGGCTTGCCAGCTAGGGTAGACCATCCTACTCTGTGAAATGCATAATGAAAAATGCAAATGTTCACTTAGAAGGCCTGACACTGTATTCTGGGAGTTCAGGCACATATTAATTGCTCATGATAGGGGACGCATTCTACCTCAATCACATCTGTCTTGATTGCTGACTCCTCTGGCACAAAGTCCATGCGCCTCTCACGCTCCTCCTCCTGTAGTTTCAAAGAAATTCCACGCACTGGACCTCTCTGAATACGCTTCATTAAGTGCTGCACCCAACAAAATACAACCCCACCCACTTGCCATTATGAGGAGGGTAGTCAACCAAAAACTGCTTCACCTTTCAAAGCAATTATATCCATCAAACAGCAAAGTTTCACATTTAACAAAGGAGCAAAAGCATGTTGCCCCTGAACTTCTGTAACCAGGGTTGAATGCCCTCCATCATGTTCAAAACTGCAGGCTCCTCGACTTGAAGACACAGTTCATTATTCATGAGAACTAGCAGCTCCTCTGCAGAAAACTTGCAATGACCGGACAACATCTTACACATCACTTAAAATTACTGCTCAACAAAAATAATGATAAAAGATTCAAGAATAGAAATGTACAGTCGCAAATCCTGCAATTTTGTTGCGAAGGCGCTTGGATGGAATGATTGCCACTTCTTCAGCAATTTTCTTGTTTGTCTGAAAGTCGAGAGTCATTCGAGAGTAATACCTCTCGATGATGACTCTTGAAGCCTTCTTCACTGTCTTGGTTCTCACACGCCCCTACATCCAATACCAAATATCCAAATTAACACTTTGAAATAATAACAAGTGTGCACACCTGCTGCTGCATGCATGACATGAATTCCACATTTGTAACCCTATCGCTAAAACCTCAAACATTTTTTCCCAAAGTTCCCACAACAGAATCTCAGACTACTATTTTTTATTGCTTCAGCAGTGAAAGTGCAATGCGTTCATTTCTGTGCACCACCAAGTTGTGATGATAGAACTAACAAGAGGCGAAATTTCCTCCATCGAGTCTCCTCCGTGGAGCTCTTAGGTTCACATCAAAACAAGAATTCTCCAGATGAGGAGGAAGATTCTCAGGCACATGTTCTCTAGAGCATACACATGAAGCCGAAAGCTCTTATACCGGAAGTAAGTTCTCATAAATACAGATAGTATACAACAAGTATGCCTAAATGCCACAGGGTACACTGAGGAAGAGAAAGCCAGAGCATCAAAACTGAGACTCCAAACTAACTCCAAGAACAGGAGAAAATCATCACACAGACCCAAAAAAAAAATCTATCAAAGGGAAGCCTTACTTACACGCCGAGAAAGAGGGGAGAGGAAACACACAACGGGCAAACGAAGACCAAACCTCCCGAACTCAGACACAAGACGATTGGAAGCGCAAATCTCAAGCGTTTTTGGAAAAAAGACCACAAAAATTTCGGCAAGCCAACGAGAAGACGGTACACATACCATGGTGAAAGAGAAGTTGAAGAAACAAGGAAAGCCACTGAAGTTGCGGGAAGGAAGCTCCGAAGCGCGACAACAGCGATGGTGGGGGACGACGACGAGGCCGTGCGTGCGTGCGTGCGCGAGCGAGCGAGAGAATAGAGAGAGAGGGAGACGCGGCTGTGGTAGGGTTTTGACCTAACCCGAAACCCTAATTCACTAACTATTCACTAATACATGCTAAAACTGAATTAACAAACAACTAATTTAAATTTAAGTTAGGTTAGTTTTAAATAACTTACTTGGCTGATATTTCTTTCTTTTAGGTAGGCTAATGATGGGCATTAGGTTTTTTATAATTTTATAATTTAAATTTATATTATTTTAATAATTTTATAAATGAATAAATATTTTATATGTATATAATTTTAAATATTTTTCATATGGAAATTTTCGCGAAATTTAACAAAAAAATTTAGCAAAACTAGTAGAATTTACAATAGAAAAAAAATATTTTCCAAAATTTTCCCAATATATTTGTGGAAAATTAGCGAAATCTCGCCAGGAAAAAAAACAACCAACTGATGGGGATTCACAGTGGTTTTTGTCGCCACAAATTTATTTATTTATTGCCAAAATTGGGGATTTTTTTTCTCCTTGTGCAGTAAATCAATGATTTTATTTATTTTTGGGTGGTGAACTTTCGCTAGCTTGCGAAAATTATTTTGAAAAGAGAATATTCTGTGATAACTCCTTGTTTTTTAAAAAAGAAAATCCCCAAAAAATGAAAAAAAATCCAAAAAAATTCGCCAAAATCATCACAACTGTATACACCAATGAAAGGGTGCTTAAGATTTTTCTAGTTTCATATTTTGAATATCGCCAAATTTGACTAATTTGAATATTACTATAGATTTAGCCAAATTCAGCAATCATCACTTGAGCAAAATAGCAAAATTGGAGAAAAAAAAAAAAACATGCACACACACACAAATACAACTAATTTTTTGGAGAATTTTGCCAAATTTTGGATATTGTAAAGTTTTTTTAAAAAATCCTTGAAAAAAAAGGTGAAATTCATATTAGGTAATAGCCGAAAGCAAGTAATAGAAGCTTGCATGGAGGATGTGGATGGATGAGTAAGATTTTGACCTAACCTTAAACCCTTAGATCATTAACAATTCACTTATTACATGCTAAACCTAAATTAACAAACAACTAGGTAATACTAAAGATTAATATACAAGCTTTGGCTAAACTTTCTTAGGTACCGAATTACAATTCATATTAATAATCAAAAGCCAATAATACCAAGGCTACTTAACAATGTGGATGGATTAATATGAAAAAAATGAGATGTAATTGTAGATTTTTGAATTTTGACCTCATTAACAATTCATTAATACAAGATCAAAATTGATTTAATAAGAAACTAATACTAAGGAATTAATATAAATACTTGGCTAAATTTTTGAAAGGTGTTGAATGGTGTTTTATTTTTTGGCAAATTTTCTCGTCCTAGAAGGGGAAAAAATAAAAAATAAAAAAAAAATAAAAAAAAAATAATAATAATAATATTTTCCTATTGGGACTACAATTGGTATGGTATCAATTTTTGAACATACTAGTTGGTCTTGGTATAAGGTGTTTTAAAAAAAATTCATACAAAATTTGGGATTGGTCTTGGGTATTTTTTAAATGACTACATGAAGATGTGGATGGATGAAATAAGACATCCAATGGTAGGTACCCATATTCCTATTTAAAAAATTGGGTCTTTAAATTAATGGAATCCAAGATGATACATTCATGGCCCATAATTATTTACCCATTCTTGTAATTTCTTTCAATGTTGATTGGAATTTTTTTGGGCCACCCATTTAGGTTTTATGAGTCCTCATTCTACCAACTTAATTGAGTTGATGCATTCAAATTGTATTTTTCTAGTTCTTTGAGTTCTTTACAAGACATTACAAGACATAATAAGGTTGCAATTGTATATAACTTCTTAGAAGTGTTGTTTATAATTGTATGTGCATCCATGTGTTTGTTTGCATGCTAAGATTTTTAAGCAACTTACATTAGAAATGCTTGAACACTATGGGATTTTATTTTTTCATCTTATTATGTGCTCAATTCTTTAATTAAAACTTTTGAATTCGATGTTGGACATGTAACTAATTGGAATCAAGTAAATGTGGAATTTTTGTTGTTTGTATATCTTATGAGTAAAAAATTAATGAAAGTTAACAAATGGAACATGCAATGTAATTTGTTTTAGGAAATTCCTGACATCATACATTCATACAATTTAATCAATAATGAGCAACATGTAATTGATTATTCCACTAAATCTAAAAGATTATGTTGTCTCAATTCATTTTTGATTGTTTCTTTAAAAAATTGTGCTTTTCAACTTGATTCAAATGGTACTAAACAATTATGTCTAATCCCTTCAAACATCAATTGTAATACAATTTAGGGCTATGATCTTTTAATGCATTGAATTTTGATTTCAATTTTGTCCTTCCATTATCCATGTATCGAGAGCATAACACACACACACACATGGTTATATCCTAGATACATTGATATTAGCCTCCATCCGTTAACAATCTAAACATCTCATGTGAGTAATAATTCAAACAAGATATTATTAGTCTTTGTGAAGTCTCCAATCACACCCTTGAAAAGAGGTAAGAAATTCCATATTTGATAAGATAAATAACACACCATACATTTTGGCCAAGATGGTCAATCTTTGTGAAGTTACCAATCCTTGTCCACATTCTTAGTAAGAAAGCAATAGCTTAACTTTTGTAGAATGTATTTCATCATCAAGCGCAAAAAAAATGTTGAAAATATAAAATTTTGAATCAAAGATTGGGGCAAAAACCTTAAGTCATTGTGGTGACTCTTTGTCACGATAACTAGGTCGAAGCGCCATTTGACAACACCATAATATGAATAGTGACAAACTCACCTCAACTATTGCCTTGGTCGTCCCCCTTGGCTCCATGGCGGAATAAAAAGCTTCAAAACGAATACAAATTGGATTCAATGATTGCTAAGACATCATGATAAAAATTAGACAAATACTTTGAAACCAAAATTGAATCTAGATTGGTTTTTCTATGTCCAAATCAATGACATTACATTGTAAGGATTTGTATGATGATCACATTAGTTGCATGTTTTTAGTATGATGATCATATGAGGCCAATTGCATGTTTTGTTTTCAAACATGTTTTTCGAATGAGGTCAATTGCAGGATGCACAAACTTTGTCAATCAAAGCTATTCCCTTTTTCCAAAGAGAGAGTCCACACAATCCAACCCACTATCGTGCACCCGAAAGCAATAATCCATACACATGATTCAAATATTCTAAGCCAAGATGTGAACCCTTTCACCTATGGCGTGTTTCTTATAGTTCCCCAAACTAAAACCACTCTCCTCACCTCTAGACCTAGTAAGAGGAACTCTAGAATCGCCTTCTTTCATTCACATATCAACCTTCAACAAGATAAGCAATCCACCCCAAGAGTCACAACCTTTTGTGTGAGAGTTACAACTTTTTCCATCATGAGCCTCACCCTCTTAGTTGGTAACTTTCAAAGACTCTTGCCACAAGAGAATCCCTACTGACAAAATGCAACATTGTGTTGGTGACATGCCTAGAGTCACTAGGGCAAGTCCTACAATGTCAAAATGTACTTCAACCAAAGTACTACACACAGGCCATGCATATTTTCCCACTGCTGTAGAGCTGCTCTTATGTCATACAGACATATAAATTTGACCCATTAGGTACACTTAACCAAGTGCCATGTTACAAGTCCTGTTTCCGAAAAAAATTAAACTAGACCAAAATCTGCACTTGAGACTCAGGAACCCTAATACACATGCAATCAAAATCAACTCACAATACAACAAAAAAAACCCATTTAACAGATTATGATGCAATTCAAATCCAGAAATGAAAGTTAGAGATTGGAGTTGTAATTCAACAAGGAGAAAACTATTTTCCAACCAAATATTAAATCTAGATCCAAGCACAAAGCCCTAAGCACCCACTGCATACCAAGCCTCTACTGCAACCCACTGTAAGCAGCAACCCAAGTGCAAAAAGAACATGTCATTCTCAATTCAATTCCCCTTTCGATTTGTTGGCACACATCATTGACTTGATAACATTCCAGGTCCTTATGCAAAGAGATTGTCATCCTGTCTGTAATTGCTGGCACAAACTTTGTGAGCAAGGAATTAATCACTCTGGGCAGCTGTAAGCCCAAATTTACTGAAACCATCAAAATTATCTCCATTTCGAAAGACTGGAACAAAACTGAAACGGGCACAGGGATGATTTCACACAACCTTGCTCAATCAATGCTTTTACATTGCAAGGAGAAGAACAGGGCACCAAAAGTCTAATTAAGGCTGGCCCAAATGTGGTTTAAAAGTCTAGTCACTACATTGTCATCATGATCACTGTTGAGTCAGATCAGCCCAGACATCATCTATGCTGTGTCCATCTTCTCCCCTTCACCAGCCCCAATATCTGTAATGTCCTCTTGGCCTTCTGCCTGATCCTCACCCTTCTTGCCTGTTGTCCAACACCCAAAAACCTCATCAATATCCATAATAATAACAGGCACTTCTGTCCTGATCACCTCTCCCCAGAGAGAATCACGTTTCATCAGTAATAAATCCTAAACCCACACACAAAAAGCAACAGGGCTGCACCAAGCAGCACAAAATATTTAAGGGTAAAATGGGCACCTTTCTTTTTCTTGCCACCGCCCTTCTTCTTTGCCTTGGTGGCCATGGCTAACCAGGCTTTGATCTCTGGGTCCTCCGGCACCTTCGAGGGCTGAAGTTCCTGAAGGGCATGACTAGTAATGCGGTCGGACCCATTTGGCATCAGCAATACTGTGAACTTAATGTGTGCCACAAAGTCCCCTGCACACTCAATCATCCCATTTCAGTTGCCTGACTTTGATCTGGATGAAATTAAGTCCCAATAGCTATTCAAAATGTGCAGTGCATCTTAAGAATGCATTCAGGATCGAAGCAAACTTTTATGTAATTTGGGATACAAGGCTCAAACTGACCAAGCTTTTCATGGAGAACAGGGTAGGGCTGCAAAAGCTCATGATTGACACACTCCACAAGTCCAAGGCGAGCTCGCTTCTCCTCCAATGCCCTACACCCATCCATGTTAATAATCATAAAGCTCCACCAAGGTTCTTGCCAGCCATGTCATCTAACTTAGGTTCTGGTCCTGCATAATTCAATAGTCCTTCTCTACCAAACAATTGGGTGGGTAAGAAAATATTACACCTTGCAGTGATTGGCATGATAGGAAACTTTGTGTTGATTTCACTGAAGATGAAACGTGATGCCTTCATCTTCAGGTGATAGCTCTTGTCCACAGCCCTTTTATATATAGTTGTTTGCTTTTCATCCAGCAACCGTGGCTACAATAATCAAAGAAAAGCAGCAAATCATGTTGGAAAACTAGAATTTGAAGTACAATCACAGAATTACCACTGGTTCTTCTGAGCACCATCATGTATTTCTCATGTACCATGTACAAAGTCGCACTGTTGCTTCTCTATTTAAGTATGGAAATATCATAACATTTCAAATTATGTGAAAGTCTAGCAAATGAAGAGAGTTTGTGTCTGCACTGACCTTCCCCTCCCCAGTGCTCGTGACAACGTCAATTGCATAGACCTCATTCTCCTCAAACTCTGCATCATCAACCCGTGTCTCTGCATTGCCCACACTGAGAATCACTTTGTTTGCATCAATCACAAACTGTTTCATTTGATGGCTCAGTACACCCTCTGCAATCTTGCAATCATAGGCTGCTGCCACTTTTTGTATCGCTTCAGTCACCTCCTTATTCTGCACACCAACTTCATAATGTTACATTCTGCCTCAATTCCAGGCCAAGGAAAAAAAAATCCCTAAAAATGAATCACGCCACATGCAGCTAGCTCCAAATGCTAGGCATACATCAATTGTTATGCATCTGGCATCTAGCAACACTGGAATTTATCAGATGTAATAAAGAAGCCAAGTTGGAGATGAGAATAAACAACCTTTCTGCCAGGCCTGACAAGTCGAAGGGCTACTTCTGCTGCTGTATGACAGGCCATCAGTGCATCTGCAGCTCTGCCTGTGATAGGGCCATCACAAAGCATGTGTGTGTGTGCTACCACTGCCACAAATCCATCAATGTGACACCCCAGATCTCTGCCACCCACCAGTTCCATTTTGATGATCAGTTCATTACCAAGACCCACCACCATATAGGCAGCAACTTCATTGCCAATACTGTATTCCATTTCACATCTTTCCTCCAAAACCCACCAACAGGAACTACATACAAAAAGACAACAAACTCCACTTACACCTTTCTCTGAGTTGAAAGACTCTCAACAGCATTGTTTTTGAGCAGTGAACCCTGATCAGTGCGGAGGTTTCTCTTTGCACATCATCATAGGAACAAAAGCTAATATTACAATTGTTTACAAAACAAAAGATGCTGATGATGATGCTTGCTTACATTTTGACAATGTCATTGGTGGCAAGAATTGTCTCATCACCTGCCAAGGGTGAAAAATGGCAGACTGTGTTGTTGACTGAAACGCAGGTCGGAAATGCAATGCCCTTCTCAATCTTTTTCTTTGAGTTCTTGAACATGAGTGCTGTCTGACTGCCCACCACAGCCCCACCCACTGGCTCAGAAATCCACCAATAGAAGTTCTTCTTCACTTCTTGTAACAAGAACAGCATTATTCAGAGGAACTCTCCATTCATTATTACCTTGGAACCTCTGCAGAATTTCTCCTCATGGCTTTCAAAAGGTGGCAAGAAACAGAACAGTGGACTCCCGAATTAAACGACTGCCACAATCCAACAGGAAGAAAAAAGAAACAAGACAATAGAAACAATGGAGGGGAGTTGGAGACAGGTACAATAAAATCTTACTCACGAATCAAAGCATCACCCTTTTCGCATAGGTCCACCACCTTCACCCCTGGCCTGCATTCTGCCACCACTGTTTGCAAAGCCTCTGCTCATCCAGAAAAAATCCCACAACCTATTCAAAAAGTTGCACACATAATTTCTTCATTTTCCCCAAATCTTCCAACTGAGCTACCAGGGCACATTATTCCCCTCCAAAGACATAAAAGTAAGAGATATGAAAGGACAGCATCTAAAAGAATACATATGTTCATAAGCATTGGAAAAGAAACTGAGCTCTGAAATTGGGCATGTGACGATGTTACAAAAAAACACTGAGAGGGAACACCCCTTTTTTTCCAATGGGTATGTTTGCAGTACATTTCTGGAAAAATATGAAAAGATGAGACACTGTTTTCAAGCCAGAAGTGAGACACACATGAGAAGTTTCTCACAGCTTTTGAAACTCTAGGTTTGGCCAATTTGCAAAATTACAAATGTGATAATCAAAAGGGGAATAGGCAGTCATGCCAAAGGTAGACCAAAATGTCTTTGACATATACTGGCAAATTGTGTAACACATCCAACAAGACAAAAAAAAAAGAAAAAAAAAAGTACATTAATTTCCTTCAAAAAAATTATTTGAAAAAAACCAAAGCAAAGAAAGACGGCATTTGCTCTACCAAGCAGAATTTCAGTCCAATTCCTCGACAAAGAAATTATCATACCACACAAGATCCTCAAATTGACAAAGGCCACCAAACCAGTAAATCCTTACATTCCATGGCAGCTTTTTGTCTACTTCCCATCATACCTTTGACAACCTTATGATACTTCATTCTCATGATGCCGAGAATAACACTATCAAAGAATTTTTTAAATCTATCGAGAACAAACGAAAACCTCAAGCAATACCCACATGGAGTTGAGTGATTCTTAGATCCCCATTCAAGAAAAATTGGTTTTGGGAGATGGGGGAAATGAGGGGGGGAATTTTTATTTTATTTTTTTCTCACTGTTTGCAATTTCAGCAGCACATTTGTACTTCGTCACCACATCTGGCGAGCTGAGGTCTAGCTCTTTCTCCTCCTTATTCTCCTCGTCCGACATTGCAGCTTTCTCCCCTTCGCTCCAAAAAACTAAAATAAAACAAAAATCAATACCACTCCACCACGGAGTAGTGGTTTGTAACGGCGACCGCAGAAATCAGATGGGTTGGTGCTAAATTCGTGTACGAGATTCACCAGCCCGAACAACACGGATTCTTACCAACTCTCTGCGACAGCGAGAAAGAGAGAGAGAGAGTGTGTGTGTGTCTGAGAAAGAGAGGACAGGGCGAGAGAGAGAGAAAGAGAAGAGAGAGAGAGCGCCGCCCTAATTAGGGTTAGGGTTCCACAACACCCACTCCAAGGACCCCAAATGTCATAAATGGCTACAAATTGAAATTTTGCCCAAATTTAGCCAAATTTTTTGCTATATAATAATGTGGTCGAACCAAAATGCCATATTTTGGCTACCCTAAACCATAATGAGTGTAATGATCGTCATTGGAAGATTATGCCATATAATATGTTCATGGAAATGACATAATCTGCCAACCGTAGACCTTAATGTTGGGTGCATTGCCAAGCTTGCTGGCCCTAATGGAAATGCCTTATACATTACACAATATAATTGGCTGGGGCTTGACCATTCCATGGTATGTAAATGGATTTTGGTTTGATATCAAAGTGCTTAATAATCTTTTTTATCAATTATATTAAGTAGTAGTAATAATAATCATAATAATAATAATTTATAATTTGGTATTATACTAATATGAATCTATATTGTGCTTGGGAATTTCATTTACATTTTTGGCATGATAGGCACCACATTCTTCCAAGTTTTCAACAATTCCAAAAAAAACAACTTGGGCTTTGCACTCTTCCGCACTACCAACAACCCGACAATAGATTTTTATTTTTCTTTTCTTTACAAAGCACGACAATTTCACAATCAAACTAAAAATCTATTGCTAGTTTTTTCAACCAATTTTGGTGGTAAACTGAGTTTCATCCCCTCTTTCCTGAGCGCCTCCACTGCTGGCTACATATATTTTCACTGCTCCTACCTGTACAAATACTATAATTACTTTCGAACCTTGTGCATCAAATTCTGAGTTTGAGCATTACATACTAAGATTTAATAAAATTTCCTTACTTTGCGAATAACACTGAAAGAGGGGATAGGGAGTGAAAGAGAGGGTGACTGTATGGATAACTTTAATATCTCAACACTTTCCTATTCTCTTTGCTCACTCATAAAAACACCAACATTTGAGTAGAGTTTGTTTTCAGCGAGAAGTTAGAGCTCCTGACTTCATTTAACCCTTTTAGTCAAATATTACATCACCAATTGAACTATGTTCTGAGAAGCTATTTGCATGATATATGGTTGTTGTCTGGTCTCCTTGCACTAGAATGTGAATAATTTTTGGTTGGTGCTCATGAATCTCATGAGATTACACCCCTAATGACAATTGCCCATCCAAATATTATGAAAGTCAGTGCATGGGATCAAAGTATAACAGATGTTACCAGTCAGTGGTCACGTCTTCTGCAATTTGAAACAGAATTCTCCATGATGCCTCCTTTGGTTCTCACCTCACTGGAATTCAACTCCAAAACTCCTACATTCAGCTGGAGCTTGCTTGCCGTTGTTGGCATTTGAGCCAAGTTCGTATTCAACATACGGCAGCTTGAATGCATATTGCACTGCAGCTTGAGTCACGCTCCAAGCAATTTCTTGTTGCACTCTTTCAGCATTAGTAAGCACAATGCATCATCTCTTCTCAAAGTTGCTGCCAAATTGTTCTCTTTCCATTGTGTAATTATTGCTCCACTGTTATGCTGAACTCATTGCAGAAGAGAGAAGTTCCACTGCTGCCTTTGAAAACATAACTTCTCTTTTGTCTTCATGACTAAATTACAGCACAAGTTTTCACATTTTCACCTCTACACGACTTCTCACACCAAACAAAGTGACAGATCATCATGAAGGAAGCACAAGCAGCAATGGCAAACCTGATGCTATTCAGCGGTGATGTTGTGGTGCTGAGCCATACCACAAAAGTGCAACACCATCTGACTTTTTCCACAAATAAATTGATAAAACACAGTTTTGAAATTTTCAAGTCTCAATGTTTTGCAACTGTGTCCAAAAAAATGGTCCCCGGAATTACATCATTATCTCAAAACACATATCAACCCCTCCAGTGAGAAATGGGTGGCAAGAGAGGCAAGAATGATAGCAAATCATGCACACTTCACTTTCAGAGAGGAATGGTACCTCCAGCTTTCCTTTTCCTTTCCTACGTAATTCTTTAAGCATGAAAAGGGAGGATGAAATTACAACCATACAATCTAGTGAGAGATTTTTGCACAGCCGTATTAGGAAACACATTGTGCCAAAACAAACATACTGCCATCATTGAAACTGCAGCTGGAGGAAACATTTGGGTTCCCATGAAAGTCGTATCACACACCAGAACAGAAGCATCAAGAAGCTAACTTTGTTGCTGAGCTCTCCTCCGCTCTAAGGAACTACCACAGGTTTTGATCAAACTGTAAAGGCCTAAGCTAGCAACAAAATTGCCAGAACCACCAGCTTCATCCAAAGAAAATCAGAGAGATGCTTGTAAAAGGGTCCTCTCTTGCCATTTTTCATTCACCAAGGACCTCTTCCCAACCATATTCTCCTCCAGCACTACGACAATCTCATGACAAATTACACAAGTTTTTCTGCCAAATTCTTTCAGAATAACAGTGGAGATTAGATTTCAAGTAACACTACACACTACTATGAGTGTAACAAGGGAAAGGTGTCTACTAGAAACATACAATCCTCTGACATGTTCTTGTTCCTTACGCATTCACTACACTTTGACATTCAAGTAAATGTCTGAAGGAAAGTTAGGCTAGAGGAAGAGGGAATTCCTCCCTCAATGTGACTCTCCACAAGCCTAACTTTCAAAGAGAACTATGTCATGCACTTTCTGTAAAGAGCTTCATCTGGAGCTTCTTGCCAAGGCACCTGGTGTCAAGCATGAAGCAAGCAATAAAGCTCTAGCTTACCTGCTGCGGAGAACTGGAGGGGGCTGATGGTACACAGGTACTTCCCATGACCCAGGATACTCACTAGTAGCTCCATAGATCTCCACTGGGTAATTATACTGATCATAGCCATGAGCATAAGCTCCATAGTAACCACCAATGCCACCATCATTCCACTGGTTTGGATCTTGTTGTGGCTGTCCCCACCCTGCTGGAGATGCTTGCCTCTGCAAATTTCCACACAAGCATCCACAGTAAATTTAGGATTGTGATTAAATTCATGCTGTGGCTACATTAAACCTCCAAAATCATGCACCATAGAATTTGGGATTGCTGTCAAATCATAACAGATAGTTGCCTGAAGTAGTTTTCATATCCAATTGGATGTCATAAACTATCCAAGTCATCATCTCAGTACAGCTACAATTCCTGACCAAAAGCATTGCTAGAGGATGAACATGTAACTGTCAAACACTGAGGAATGTATGAAACAGAGCATGAAATCATGAACAAATAATCTTCTTCAATTCCAGCACTTCATGTGAAGCAAAGCCTCCTCAACACAATCATTCACAAAGCAAGAACAGGAGGACAAATGGAAAGGACCATACATCAGAAGTTACCTGTTTGTTGACAGGACTTCGTCCCCATGACAAGCGCACAGATTGTGCACCTATAACTGTTCCCTGCACCCTTTGCAAGGCTTCCTCTGCACATGCTCTGCAATAATAAACAACAAAATATTCATGTTACCAAAACAAACCAACTGCATTAGCATAAAAGCACTCAGAAGCATTAACTGCACACTGCAAACAACTGAGGCAAATCTTCTACTTTCAGCTAGTGAGGCACTGACAGGATTAAACAGCCATGCAGTAGCTGCTTACTGTGCCCAAGCAAGCTCCTACTTTGGGGGAGCAGTTAGGCAATGCTTTAAAAAGTGGTTGTCAGTATGCTGATTATTAAGACCATTGTGCAAACACATAAGGTCATGCAATTCAGGGCAGATAGTGAATCCATGTGCCTGTAACTTTGCAATGGTTACCACATGTTCACATTCTCTATGAGCACATGTAAATCAAACTGATGCAGTATGCTGGTCTCCGTTTGCTCTACTCTGAATATTCTCATAAAACTCAAGCAATCTGTTAACCCTCACCTGTGGGTAAACTGGACAAACCCACAGCCTTTGCCAACAGGTATTTTGACATACACCAATTCTCCAAACTGCCCAAATACAGCCTTCAAATCCTCGTCAGTTACACTGGGATCCAAACCTCCCACAAATATCTGCACATCACAGATCCACATCAGTTATTCCCCCACATTATATTTGTGTCTTATATTACGCACCGGCATATTGCCCCCTCCCTCAGGATCCATCAGCATTTGAAGAGGTTGTGATATTCAGGTCAACATTCCCAAATTCTCCAAGACCATGAGTGTTGCTAGGATAGGTCTGACAGAAACAATAATCAGTCAGAAACACTTACCGTTGTATTATTCGGGTTGCTGTTACTCACAAATGATTGTGGAGGTGCTGCCCCACCATAAGCTTGGGTAGCTTGGTGTGGTGTACCAGTTGCTGGACAATATCCACCCCACCCACTTACAAACTCAGCATTTAATCATAAAAGACTCGAGGACTTTGGGCAGCAGCATGTTGACCAGCCAAACAACAAGTAGAGGGCAATCTCCAGAGCAGTGGCAAAATACAAGACAAGCCTCCCAAAATCCAGTACGCAAGTTTTGCCTGAAAAGAACAGAACTAAAAAAGAGGCAGGATAGATACTGGCAAGAAGAGGTCAAGTTTAGACATTGTACAGAGAGAAACCATCATTCATTACTTACCAATATTTTCATATATTCATTAACCTAATAGACTATTAGATTCCCTCCACATAGCATTGAAAGATTCATGCAACTCTGAAGAGAACATCCAGAGACTGAGGTTAACAAAATTCTAACAACAGGAGCAAATAGTACCAGAGAAAGCCCAGAGCTGAAGACTTCAGCAAATCATAAGATGGCTTGAGTTCACAAACTAACAAACTTAGTTGGAAAATCATGTAAACAGGGAGACTGACCTAAATGAGAGACTACACACTATAATGAGGATGCTTTTCCAGCTGCCAGGTGGTGTTAGATGTAGTGAGCCTTGTCCCTCCTGTTATGGAACAACTTTCACAACTTGAGAAAGTTCCCTGGCTGCCACTGCATCTTAATGCTTTGCTTATGAAAGACTACTCACAACACTTCTCCTCAATTCCCACAGAGATACAGTGTATTAAGGATATAAACTCATGTAATGTCTGCATACTGTCAAGTTCAGTGAAGAGTTGGTTTACAACCAAAGAAACAAAGAACCAAACCCATGCTGGCCTCCCAACTTCAGAACCACACTAGAAAATTGCATGACAATGCAATTGAAACATTTTCTACTTAAGGTTCTCTGTTTTCTAAGCACCAGAAAGCAGCATCAAACATTTATGACTTCACATACTTCTGAATGACCAGTACATATCAATTAAGCCAGTCAACATAGGATTTTTAGGGCTGCTGCCACCTAAATCACCAAACATATTCTGCACATATACAACTTACAGATCCATGTTTTTGGTCTGTTGCAGCAAACTGGTACAGGGTACTAGTTCACAACCCATAACAGAATGCATATGTTACAATTCTCACCAAAACCTTGAGGACAACTTTCCAGGTAGTGAACACAACTTTCAGCATCCAAAGGTGTATTTGAACCCAAGACAGAGCCAAAGAAGTTGTGCATCAGAGTTCAATGAAGCAGAATAGATGGAAAACAGTGCCTTTCTACATATAGTAGCACCCAAGGACTGACATCATCAGTTCACTGGAATTGTGGAAGTTAGGATTGATTTAGCAGTGTACATACCACTGGGATTGGACTGTTGTGTTGGCCCCAAGGCTTTCTTTGGAGTGGCTGCACTTATCCGCATTGGCCGGCTGGAACAGTAAACTCCATTCATCTCAGTCATGGCTCGATTCCTCTCAGCCTCATCACCAAACCTCACAAAGCCATAGCCCTTAGATCGGCCAGTGATAGCATCTGTTACAACCTTGGCTCCCTTCACTGTGTTGTACCGAGAGCGAAAGGTCTCTTGCAAGTTATAGTCAGTGACGTCAGGGGCCAAGTCTCCGACAAATATGGAATGGTCTGGTCCTGCTTCAGGTCGCCTTTCTCCGATTCCAAATGATGCCCAGTTGAGCCGAAACGGTTGATCTGTGTTAGGCATTTGTGTACCATTGAAACTCTGTAGTATCTTCTCTGCTGCCGCATGTGAGACAAACTCGATGAAGCCATAACCTTCTGAATATCCTGTCTGCTTGTTGCGAATAATCTTCACAGACTGCACCTGCAAAAAAATTCCAGAAATCCCTCTCTTCGAGGTCACACAAGGAGCAATACAAGAGGCAAAAAATAACAGCCAACCCCATGCTAGGGTCTAAGGCCACTAAGAAAGAAACACAGCCCTGCTTTCTTCTTCTTTCAAAAGCCACAGAATGACTGCCGTGAGCAGATGAGCTTCGGAAGACTTCCCAGCAGACTTCAAATGCCTCTTATGTGCTCTCCTTGAGAACCATGGCCCTTATGTTCTTTCCTCTCGCAAAAGATCCAGGGGAAAAAAAAAAAACCGTTCGGAAGTTGGTTGCCAAGCTCCAAGAAAACTCAAGCATTTCGCTTGCCTAAAGTATAATAACGCGAAGTACTTGCAGGAAATAAGAAATGATGAGAGAGGAAGACAAAGAAAGTAACCAAACAAAATACCTCTCCGGTGTGTACAAAGCAGCTGTGCAAGTAACTTTCGTCCATCCAGTACTGAAGGTCTCCAACCCAGAGCGTCTTCGCTTCCTCATGCGGCTGCTGCGACTGAAGCAGCCCGGTCTGCTGCTGCTGTTGCTGCTGCTGCATTATTATCCATTGCTGTTGTTGTGCGTCTCCTCCTTGCACACTCGGAGGCCCTAATCCTGCCGGTGACTGCATCATACTTGTACACAAACCTTCCTCTTTCCCTTTGTCCCCTCCTCTCTCTCTTTCACCAAGTCTTGTGCCTGGTGTTTTCACCTCCTCACCAAATCCACGGCAGAGCACAAAATTTACTATGACCAAAAACGCATAACCTATCGCAACCTAACAAAACACACCTCCTTCGTATCTCATTCGACCGGCCTGTGAGAGTCTTCTGAGGTATACGGTTGCGGTAGAGAGAGAGAGAGAGAGAGAGAACAGCAACCAGGTCGCGCGGTTCCCGGAAGAAAGAAACCCTCTCTCGCCTTCCTTCACATCACCTGTTCGTACACGTTTCGACACCAAAAAGTCTCGAACAAGTCCGAACTTCTCGTGAACAAGAGTTGTAGCTCAGCTGAAGCGGAAGCTTTCGCGCTTACAATTGGGGCGAGATGGCAGAGCTACTGCAATCTGTGTCGGATGGCACGTCCTCTCGAACGGTTTTACGGACCAGTTCCGTGAAGCTCCTTCGCTCCCAACAAGAAGCCGGGGGAGGGCGGGGGGGGGCAGGGGAGGCGCGCGGCCCGGAAAGACGGCCACTCAACGGTTCCGATCCTCTAGTTTCAAGACGAGTCACACTCTGTTGACGGTCCCGATTCGACCAGAGTTAGGTCACGACGACGCACCAGTGTTGGGGCGGTTATTAGAGACAGACGAGCAGACCAGGCAGGTTATCAAGGCGGTTCCTAGGGTTGATAACCGCAGTTCCCCCCACCCCCAAGGGTCCCGCGGGTACGGGGCAGGTCCTCTGTACTTGTCGCTGACAGGGTAGCCCCTGGTTTCCACGGGTGTGGGACGGGGGAGCGAAACGCCAGAAAGCGCCGGGTGACGTGCCGACAACGGTTCCAGGTCTCACCTACCTACCTACCTACATTTAGACTACTTGTTTATGCACCCCGGCCTCCTCCTTACCTACCTACCTGCCCACCTACCCACCCACCTGCCTACCTTCCCATGAACCTACCTACCTACCCACTAAACCTTCAATCCACTTACATAACCATTCGTGCAATACCCTCGTTGGACTTCCTCACAATTACTAGATTTTAAATTCATATAATTGTGATTAATTAATTTATATATGTTTTTAACATATATAATTTAATTAATCATCAAATTGCCCTCATAAGGATAATGCACACCCACTCGATGATTTTATTGAAATGCAATATTACGAAAACAAAAGGAAAATATCATATTGCACCCCAAAAAAAATTTCAATACGTTCTTCATCAAACTAAAGCATAAACACAACAAATTTACTATAATATAATACTTTCAATCCTGTTAAACTACTTTCATCTCATTTAATTCAACAATGCAATACCCCAAGAACACACTAGAAATAACATATTCAACCTAATGCCCATATGCATTACCCTCATCATCAAAGTACTAATGCAAATGCACTAGATCATTTTATTGTTTTGCAATACCCAAGTAAGTTTAGTTGTAATTATTTTATCTCATTTATTTCATTCATGCAATATCCTATGGACACATTGACAACAGAATATCCAACCCAATTCAGACATGCATTACCTTCATCAAAGTAATGCAAATGCACTAGATTATTTTGTTATTTTGTTGTTATGCAATACTCATGCCCAAGATAATATATTTCACCTCATTTGATTGAAAAATGCAATTAGTGGATTATTTTGGTCTTATGCAATACCTTCATGCCTAGGTTACATTTCATATCATCTAATTGAACAGTGTAATACCATGTGGACACATCGACCATATCATATCCAATCCATTTCAAACATGCATTACTTTCATCAGACTGATGCAATACCCTAAGGATAGAATACAAATATCATATCCAACCATATCCACATCTACATTACCTTCATTAGGGTAATGCATATCTTTTAAATTATTTTAATGTTTTGCAATACCCTTAGGCCAATTGAAATTATTTCATTTAATCTATTTCAACAGTGCAATAATGTGAAGACATATTGAAAATAACATATGTTGACCCTATATGCAATACATTAATATGGGTGTTAACTGATATTTAATTGTGGCCTCTCATAATACTAAAGTAAAGAAATTTACTTCAATTGCAATACCTTTTTTTTTTATTTACCCTATTCCTATTGGGGTTATGTAATACCATCATGGGTGTATTAAGATTAAGTTTAGGGTTAGGGTATTCCATGGACCAAAAAATGATCAATCTATGCAATATTGTTATGGTTGTATTAAGTTTAAGGATAAGGTTAATGGAATATGTTTTGTCTTGTCCCAAGGGTATTGCATAGCAAAAGCATAACGCAATACTTTCATCATGCATATATAAACTATCTCAAAATTCTAACTATGAAATAGGGGATTTTTTTAATGATGAGGGTATTGCACAAAATCGTGCGTTTAGGCTTTAATGGAACTTCCACAAATGTTTGGATTACAATTGTAGTACCCCATGTGCTAGCAATATGTCCAATCAATTTTTTGGTCAATGCAAGATGCACATACATTATATATGGATCTTAATAATGTTATTTTTGTACAAATAAAGTTCAAACCTTTCACAAATAGTCTATATCTTTACATACATTCATTTCTAATGCTAATGAATCATATCCATGGAAGTTAAATTAATCTACAAAAATGTGGCATGGAAAATTCATGATGGCATATGCATGGTACAAAATGTGTATTAGTCCAAAAATGGAATGTCAAGCTAATTGTTCTCACCTTCACTCTCACTAGAACTCTCACTGATAGATTTCGATGATAATCCATTCGCACTTTGATAGTGTGCCACTACATTTTGTGCAAATTGAACATATTGTCAAGTGTATAATTTTTAGTTTGCCAAAATTATCTTTATCGAATCAACTATGAAAGCCTCCTTGGTGGTACCTCGAATCCTAAAGTGGACATACACATAAACAAATGAGTATAAAATGAAAAATATATGTTTGATACATAATGCAAATTTGATGTCAAAATTGAATGTGATGAAACTTATTGGCCATGAATCATCTCCAATTCATGGTAATTCACAAATCAAATCATCTCCTTTTCACACTATTTTTTTGAAGAAAATTTTGTCCAATTTTCATTATCCCAAACATATATAAAACCCTCTGCATAAGAAACCTTATTAGCTCAAATTAAACTAGCAAGATTTTCATTTTTCTTTAATTTGGTCATTACATGGGAAAGATAGACCCCACACCCCATGTTGGAGTGATTAATAGAGTGAACAACTTAGAATAAGCAACTCTTACCAATGTGAACATCAATGTTCGTTTTATTCATAGTCCATTATTTCACAAGTGATCCCATTCACATGTGGCATTGGTTTTTGTTCCAACAATTGCCCAGCACACAAAGGAGGGGTTTACCTCCTCCCACACACACACACACACAAAACAAAAACAAAAAGAACAATTAAAATTATAAACCCCCAAAATAGTATTGAAAAAACCAAAAGAGGGGCAGTGGGGGGGAGATCAATATGAAAAAACAGAGATAAATAAGAATTACAAAAATAAGAAAAACATCAAAATTTTGAGAAAAAGGAAGAAAAAAAACACACCAGAAAAAAAAGAAATTTTGAAACCTCTAAAAATTTATTTAAAAACCATTTAAAATAACAGGAAAAAAAAAACAAGAAACAATTTTTTTTAAAGCACAAAAACTGGAAACTAGAAATTTAAAAATATATATAAAACAAAAAATTCAAGAAGTACAAAAACAAAACAAAAATGAGGGGAGAAAATTTAGAAAAAATCTAGGAAAATAGAAATTATAAAACTCCAAAAAATAATAATTAAGAAAACCAACAAAAGGGAGAAAAAAAAAAAACAAACAAACAAACAAACAAACGAGGTAGACTTTTTTAATCGCAGAAAATAAAAACGAGAAATAAAACCATAAATATAAAACCAAAATCGCAAAGAAGTTCAGAAAGGAAAAACCAGAAAATTAAAAATAAGATAAAAAGAAAAAAGAAGGGGGAAAAATCCAAGAAAACAGAAATTCTAAAACCCCCAAAAAACCAAAAAAACAAAAACAAAAACAACAAATGAAAAAGATAGAAATAATTTTTTTTTAAAACCTACAATTTTTTTTAAAAAGAAATATAAAACCAGAATTAAAAAATTAGTGAAAATAAAATATAAAAAACACAGAAAAAAAGAAAAAAATCAGAAAAAGATGAAATGCTAAAAAATGGTATTAAAAAAACCAACAAAACAACATAAAAATAAATAAATAAATAAATAAAAGAAAAAAGAAATTAAAAATCCCAATGAAAGCATCAAACCTTTATTGCAATTGAGAGCTTATGGCGATGGCAACAAACCTCTACTACTATTGTTGGTTTGCAAGGGTTAGACTACAAGAGACCCACCTCTTCCAATTGCTCTTCATGTTGCTCTTCCTCTTCATCTTTTTCCTTCCTTTTTTTTTTGTTGCTCATGTCCTTTTCCACAAAACCTCAAATTGGTCACTCAAGCCATTCAAGTTGGTAATTCATTTGGCACTTTCAACCCAAGGTTGAGATGGTTCCAAGAATCCCCACCATTAAAAGAACAGATCAAACGGTCAAGAGCTTGTTAGATGGAATATTGACGAGCCACGTGAAGAAAAACCAAGGGATCATCATCTTCAATTGATGATGGTGAACAATTTGACACTCATGCGGTAGGTACCTTGTGAAAAGCAGTAGGTTGGTAATTATTAATTAATTAATCAATTACATGAGGCAAAGTTTACTAGAGGTATAAACATTAAATTCAGATTTACAAAATAATTAACATTTTATTTTTAAATACTTAACATTATTTTGTGTTGGAGGTTTATAGAGATTTTTATTTTATTAATTTGGTCATAGTGAGTACAATGTTGCTTAACTAAACTCATGATCAATTGATATGCCTTTATATTCATAATAGTATGTGCTATTATTTTGGGAGCTATGTTTTTGCCCCATGCACCCCATTTTCCATGTTCTCCCATGTGATCCCCATCCATGACACTTTAGACCTTTTTCAATTTTCCCACACTTCGTTTAACTTTTGTTGAACTATTCTATCAGGACAATTAGTGAAAGTAATGGAATAGGTTTTTAAGTTTAGGTAGGAATTAATTACAAGCAAGATGCATTGCGTGTCAATTGTCACAACGAATGAACAGGCACACCCAAGTTTTGATTCGGTTAGGATTTAATTTCTTTGCATTTCTTGGTTTTTTCATAATTGCGAACTTTTTTTCTTTTTCCAACTCAAGCGTAAAACGATCCAAGCACCCCCTTCTTTCGGTCTTCCACTGTTTTTAGCATAGAAGTCAAATTAATCTTAATATAAAAGAGGAAACATGGAGAATGAAGCAATAGACATGATAGTAAAAAATGTGAAAATAAACAAAACAATTTTCATGGAGACCTACATTCGTGAAGAATGGTTATGATTACTTAAGGAATGCCACAATTATTGTTAAGAGGACATGAAAAAGTTTATTTGTGTTTATTGTCATTGTAAAAAGAACTCAAAGATGAGGATCAATGAACACTAAAGAAGGGGAGTGACAAAATTGTGGATTCCAAAAGGAATCCTCTCAAACTAAAGTTATACCCACCATTAAGAAACACAATAGAAGGTGTGCATCTTACAAAGGGTGGAAAAAATTTAGAATATAGGGTGAAAGCAAATGCATTGTTGAAGCCAAGGGATAGTTGCCCTTCGACTACATTAGCTTTATGAGGAATATAGACATATGAACACAAACACAAGAAGGAGAAAACCCTGCCCTTGGAGATTTGTGATGAAATTCAAGAAAAAATTGTTGTTGTTTGAAAAAAAATGTTTCATGAAACATGGAGGCCAACTAATTAAACAAGTTTCAAAGCTAGAGAAGATATTTGAGCGCCCCATTTCGCCGAAACCTATCACTCAAAAGAAATCACAACATATTGGTATTGGATCACATCTTTTCTATTTGAATTTGTAACATTGTAATGTTTCATTAAATTTCAACAAGATTCAATTAATAATTGTAAACTTTTCACAAAATATTAGTCTAATTTCTAGTGTTCAATTGAAAAGTAGCCCATATTAATTTATGTGAAACATCTTTTGATATAAATTTTTTTTTTCGATCCTCGAAATTCCAAAAGTTTCAAACTTTTCTAACAAAAATATCATGTTTCAGTCATCATTCCGAATCGGATTCCATGTTTTAACATTCTGTCACTTCCAAATAAACATGTTATGACACCAATAAATAAGTCTATGTTTCGGTGACAAATTACCGAATTCCTCAACAATTATCATGTTTAAGAACATATCTATAGAAATTTCATCATTTGTTCATGGACGTGATCATGTTTTGATTTTGATAGTTGACAAACCTAGAGTAAAAATTGGTGATTTTCTAATAACCATGTTTTGGTGGTGTTCATTGCCATGTTTTAATAGGTTTCAATTGGTGTGTTTCGTATAATATGTTTTATTTTTGAATGCATTTACTTTCCAAGGTTTCTATGTCATGGACACCACCATCATCCATCGCTTACATCATTACTTGCATCAACATAGTCACTTGCATCATCGCTAATTCTTAGTTAATTTTTAATGCACTATTAATTATAAAGTTTTTCGAAAAACTTTCTTGGTTGGTGCACCCATGAAAACCTTTATGGACACTTTTTTGAATTAAGTCCCCATAGGGGTACAAAAAGGGGTAGGACCTCCCATTACATTCAAACTATTCAACACCAATTTTGGGTACATTTTCTTATCATAACTTTTGTTTTCATACATTCTCAGAATAATTTTTTTTTTGAATCATCTTTTAGTATATATTGTGTTTTTGCCTTACGTCTTTGTGTTTCTAGTCTTGCATTAAATTTAGGCTTGCATTTCTTATGATTTGTTTTCTTTATTATATCTTTGGCTTAAATCACGTTCTTGTAATTTTTCGTGCTTGTGACATTCTACATTTAGATCATGATCTAAAGAGTGAAGAGTCAAAATAAACGAATGTTTTGGATAGAGTTTCATCATTAGGAAATTTGGATACTAATACATAAGAATTACATACCCTAACATCAACTTGTAAAAAATAAAAGAAAACAATGGGGACAAGAATAAAGTAGGGTTTGACAAGGTGTTTTGTAAAAACGAAGTCAGGCACGAATGTGTTTCAAGAACTTTCAAAATATAAACCAATTTCTTGAGAAAATCATAAAAACATTAGGCATTTAGCATCTACTACACTGCAATCTTCTTAATTGGGACTAGAAAACACAAAATAAATAAAAAATTGTAGAGAATTTGGGTACTTTTGTTTGTGATCCAATTTCAACATTGTTTCCTATTATGCATTTGAAAAATTCATGCAAGGAAACAAAGTGACCTACTCATTTACTCTTACCATATTGATCCATTATAGTACATTCACATTTACATCTGATTTTTAACATATGCATTCGTAACTTCATTTCAATCACTTGGTTCGATTTTCATCCCATATCTATGTTTCAGATACATATGTGTGTTTCAAATTTTTCATCATTGGTGTTTCAAAATCACTTAAGGTTAAAGATTCATCTCCAATATATTCATTCATTTTTTGTTTCGCATCCACATTTCTCTTAGGTTTCATTTGTTTTTTTCCATTGTTAAGTTTTCAATAGGTGCCATGGTAGATGCTTCAATTCCCAAAAACACAGTCATTCTTTATTTACTTAGCTTATATGGCCTACCTAAATTGTTTTAATAAATAATTAAGTAGTTGGTTACCTATTAGGTACTTAGGCATATGTTAAGGTTAGATAACCAATAAATAACCTACCTAATCATTGTTCAAAATCCACATGCCAAGTTAGGTAGCCCTGATAGGTTAATAGGTTACATATTAAAGTTAATTACATATTAGGTAGTTATTTTGGTTAGCTATTTAAATAGCCTTGATAAGGAAACTACATAGCTACTTGTTAAAGCTTGTAACCTTGATAAATAACCTACCTAGTTACTTATTATATATGGTTGCATATTGGGTTACAAATTATTTTAATTAGATTAAATGGGAAGAAAGTTAAAAGTTTAATGGTTGGTTTTTGTAGGGGCAAATATACCAACACAATTGTGCCAAAACTAATGAAAATCATCCATCATCCTTCCATTCAATGAACAAGGTTCATCAACATAATTAGCCATTTGACTTAAACTATGCCACATTATTATAAATGTGTGACATGAATAATGGGGACATGCCATGTCATATGATGATACCAACACAAAATTAAAGAATAATTAATACAATAACTCAAAATATTATTGAACCTACCCATTGTAGTCAAAATAATACCAAACTTACCCTTGTAATTAAAATAATTCCAAACATTTCATTATAATTAACCTTTGTATTTGGTTGCTTGATGTGGCTACTTGATGTGGAATTTTTGAGAAGATAATAAAATTAAAATTGAAAAAAAGTTGAAAATTTATGTTAATTGTAATTTGGTTGGTTAAAAAAATCATTTTTCTTTTCGTATGAGTTTCTACTTTTTTTTTTTTTAAAATTTTAAACATTCATAGATTGACATTTCCATTTAAAATTGGCATTGACTTGCAAGACATCTTAGTTCCTTTTCCATTTTGATTTCAAAAACCAAAAAAATATTCAAAAGGTTTGCCCAAAGAACAATAATGTTACCCCAAAAAATCCTTTTTTTAAACATGTACATGGAGTGGAATGCATTTTTCTTCATGTTAAACGTGGTAACCCTTACGAATTAAAATCCAATTTTTGTGCAAAATAATGTGTAAAGTATACACTTACAAAATGTGTTGCAGTTTAATTTGGGGTTTCATTTTTGATGTTCAAGCTTGAGATTTTGATTTTCAAAAAAATTATGGCATTTAATATTAATTGATGTTTTCTAATAAAAGATTAAATTCAAGAAATAATGGATATATTTATGGTATATATAATATAATTTTAATTTTAATTTTATTTTTTTGGATTGCACTAGGTTTGAGTTTAAATTAATCAACCAAAAAAATTTGAAATGATTTTTTCTATAAAATGGCCCACTTCACATATCTCGTCACCTTCCATTTGAAAATGATTTTTTGTCAAAAAATTAATTTACCGCATATTTGTGGTCATTGCCCTAAAATACACACATTTGTGATATGATCATTATCAAATTCTTCACATGCTTCACACATTTATTCTAATCATATATAATCATAGTGTTTAATAAATACTACAAATTTATAAAGGTTGAAAATCATTTCAATGATTTCATGAATATATTTGCATTTTTTAGTATGTTGTTCAATATATATTTATTTGGCACAAATATATTCTAACAACACATCATATGAAAATTTTAAAATGTAATTTTTTTGGCATTTGATTTCTTTGGGTTTTGACCTACCATAATATTCAAAACCATTAAAAATATTTTTCATAATAATGACATGGTCGAAGATCAAACATGGGACCCCTAAAAAATGATACAATTTGACAACAATCTTGGCATTCATGTAATGTGTTTTCACTTAAGAAGGCACCATTTTTATAATATGATTTATAAAAGTGGAAATTATGGTTTTAGTTATTTAGTGCCCAATTTTAAAAAATTGCACATTACATTTTCTTTTAAATATCAAAAAAATTTAATGCAAAATCTAGAAATTATAAAAGTAACTTAGGTGGATTCAAATTGTATTATAACCTTTAAAGGATGGTCAAATACTTCTAACAAACCTTTATTAAACATATTGAATGTTTGTCTAAAAGGAAAATTTTAAAAAATTGTTATGGGTTTAGGGTTTAAGGATGGGATAAATATGTAAAATATATTGTATACAACAAATCATTTGCAATTGATGAGGTGGGACCATCAAATATGGTATAATTAATGATGGACAGTATTGTTGTTTACAAATGAATTAGTTGTTTGATGAAGGAAAATTAACCCAAATATTGCTTTTAATGGACGTAGTGTTCGTGGTTTTCTTCTTAATTTTAAAGACAATGGTAAGTTAAAATGGGTTGATAATTTATTTTTAATGAAGGGAGAAATAATGTGAAATTCACTATTAATCACCATAAAAATCAAAGAATGTTTTTTTTTTAATATAAAAATGAATGAGGGTCAACACTTTTGTTCCATGATGATACATGCTTGGATGTTAATGCTATCATGTTGGAGATACTTATGTAGGTTTTTTTTTTTTTGAATAAATGATTTTTAGCTCATATTGAAAAAATTGGATAATTGTAACAATTGAAGAGATTTTTTTTTGAATATTCCATTTTGTATAATCTATCTTGGAAAATTATAAATTCCATTTTGAAAGTCATCAAACTTGGATACACCTTTTTTTGCCTTATTGATTTTTCAAAAATGAAATGTTGGTAAGTTTTATGAATGGAAGGATCGATTAATAAAAAAAAGGAATTGATGGGTTAATATTAAACAAATAAATAAAATATGACAACACCATTGAATATAATTTATAAATTACCTTATTCATTGTGTTGGAATAATGCTTGTTCATAATGGATAATGAAGGCTCAAGAAAAAGACAAAGAGGTATGCGAGGTTCTAGGATGATAAAAAAATTAAAAAAATCCAAATTCCAATATTAATTTCATCTCACATTGAAGGTAAAAACATAAATAAATACTTTCAAAACTCCAATTATTCTTGGCAAGACATAATTAATGTAATAATAAATATGCACCTCATCACTTCAACAATTCCTTAAGAGATTTTCATTTTTCCCATTAGAATGCATGATTTTGCAAAAACTAACTTGAAGTTCTTTGAAGGCTTTGCAATTGATTGCCTTTGCATCACATTTCACAGCAAAAAAAATTCATCTAGTGCCAAAAAATTCATCAAAAAGATTTTGATTGAAAAATAAAATTGACACTAAAAAAAAAAAACGAAAATAATTTTTCTAAAAAGGTACATAAATATCAACCATTTTTTTCGGAGTGAAAATTTCTCACTTTTATGAAAGTTTTGGGATTTTTTCTTGCAAATTCTACCATTTAAAAGAATAACCCAATTAAATCCAAAAAATATTTTAAAAAAAAAAAACTCACCATATTTCATCTAGAATATGCTTCAAGTAGGTAGCCAAAAATGTATATGGAAGTTTTAAATTTTCTTTCCCCTTTTCATATATTGTGAATAGCCAAATTTGGCTAAATCATCTCATGGACGATCACCACCTTGAGCAGTTACATCTCAAAATTGAAATTAAAAAAAACAAGAAAAGAAAAGAAAAAAAAGTGATCCCTATAGCTATCCAGGTACCCACTAGCCTACTTAGAAGCCTGGTAGGTAGGTATTTGGGACATCAGAACGGTACCTACCAGGAGGGCTTGGGTGATTTGAATTTGCAGAGAATTAGGGTTAGGGTTACAGGCTCTGCGAAGACCAAGAGGTGACGAAGACGAGGGGACCTGTGCGCGCAACGACGCTCCTTCTGAAGTGAAGTGTTTTATTGGTCCTTTTTTTTGTCTTGCTTTTGACGCTTTTGTGCACTAACATTCGCTGTGTTTGTGTGTGCGATTGCGTGTTTCTCTTTGTGCAATAAGTGCACAAGCACGCGTGCAGATACTTTTTTTCGTCGGAAAACTTTAATTCATTACGAAGTCTTTCTTCGCTTGTCTGACACCCTACAATTGAAATGCCCGTTTTAGCCAGATTGTAAAGGAATGTGAACAGTGGAAGGGGAGGAGGCGCAAGATACAGAGTAAGTATTGACCGGAACTTCGAAAACCAAGGTGCCGTGCCGTGTGTTGTTATTCTTAGGTCAGTTTCTGGAGCCTTTTGGTTTTGGTCTCCGTTTCTCTTGCATTTTTTTCTGTTTTAGGGTTAGAGGTGCAGGCTTTTCAAATTCCCATTGTTGTGTATGTGAAAGGAGTCATCTATGTAATAACCTTAGAGCATCAGGTCACCTTCCAGCAAAGGAAGCTGGCTCTCAATTAGATTGATCGGAAGAGAGACTTTATTTGCACCCTGATTTTTTTGTAAACCAATTACTGTGAGATAGCAGCTCTGCATTCTGAGCACTCTTCTTTTGAACGTCTTCTCACAGCATTTTGTGGTCAACTCATTGGCAATTCACAAGCTGCAGAGGTCACTGAATCCAACAGATTGATACAAAAAGTTATGCCACGTGCTAATGCAGGGGTCCTGTTTGTTGCTGCAGGGAAAAATGCTGAAGGCAAAAGTGACAGATTAGATGCCTAATACTCAAGAACGAAAGTCGGCTTCCAGACTGGGTCTTATTAGTTTCTTCTAAGTAGTGGACAGAAGTATTTTGCATGTGTGCAAGTTTTTTGGGGATGTGCTGAAATGCATTTTGGACTATAGGCATGAAAACCTAGGGAGTAGTTTCTGTTTTTTGTGAGGAGTTCCATAAGATTCGCATGCAACAAGCTCGGCAACAAGTAGGAACTTTGTCTACATCTGCCATTGTTCAGTAGCATGCAAAGGTTAGGGGGACCTCTAGAAAACCCCAGTAGAAATCCCTGATGCAAAGAAACAATCTAAGTTGCACATCACTAAATGAAACTTGAATCATCAATGGAAATTGGAGCTGGTGTCCCCTTACAAGTTGGGATGAGCTCTGAATCACCAGTGGAGATTTTGAAGGCACAGGTCAAAGAGGTTCATGAGTTATGGCAGCAAGAAGTGGTTAAAAGGCAGTTGCTGGAAGCAGAAGTTGCAGAGCTTCGTGCATCTGCAAATGACATGCAGAGGTACCGCCTTGGTAGAAGTTTCTGAATTATCCTTTTGCTTATGGTACAGTAGCTTATGACTCTGTGACTAGTTTGTCCCCCTTTTATGGAAGGAACTTTTTTCTTCTTATGTGCAATGGTTTGTTGTCATACAGTGGCAAGGCAAAGCTGGAGATTTTGAAGAGAAGAGTTAAGACTACAGATACACTACTAGGGTACCTGAAATCAAAAGCCAGAATCATGGCCATACCTCGGTATGCCCACATGTCATGTGGAATAAAGCAAAAGGAAGGTGTGGGATTGGTGGATCGACAAGGTGTACCTATGGCGGAGTGGGGTAATGCTGCAAGTAAGATCTGTGCTTCAATAACAACAGCTCTTGATCATGAGTTGGTTTGTGATGTGGATAACAATCGTGAGGGGCCAATGGAGAGAGGGGATGATGAATATGTGGAGCATATAGCAATGACAGTGATGCAAATCACAGAGGTGATGGAGATTGTGCTGAAACGGGCCCTTGTGGCAGAATCTGAGATGGGCCTTGAGAGGGAGAGATCTCGATCGAGCCAGGAGGAGGTATGGGTTTCTTTGAAGCTTGCATAGTGAATTCCCAAATTTTGCAGTGGTTTGGAATTCCTGGAGTTCCCAGAGTTTTCATACTTCTGTAGTTTGAAGAACTTGTGGGGCTCTTGAGCTTCTCGTCTTGCATGCCACAATCACAAGTTGAATGCAAAGCCATTTCAGAAACAAGGTCAAAACAGCATTGTAGTGCTGCAGGTACGGAAGAAGGCACTGCAGATAAGCTCAATGTGGAGGAGAGTGGAGGAGATGGAGCAGGTGGCCAAGGGGACTAGTGGAATGCTCAAGCAGATGCAAGAAAAGCTTGAGGCCATGGAAACTGAAACCTCTCACCAGCGACAGCGAGCTTCTGATAATGAGCAGGAGCTTTCCAGGGTCCGCCATGACTTTGGAGTGCTTCGTATTAGTGTTGACAATCTCATCAAAGCTCGTGAGACAATTCATTTGTTGGAAAAACGGATCCACGAAGTTGAGATTTTGTCAGAGAGGTACCATTTTGCTGTGACTTTGCCTCTGATTCAGTTCTGATTGGCATTTAGTCCAATATTTTCCAAAGACACATACTGACAGAGGTGGAGCCTGTCTGTTTCTTTTGGCTTTATTGGTAACCAACTTTCAGTCTACAATGAGAACCAATTTGAAATAGGATCATAATCAAGACACATATTTGGCCTTCTGAACAGAACCCTGAACTCCAAAGTCTTGCATTAATTGCTATTACAGTGTGAAGTGAAAATATAGTAAGCACTATTTGTCAGGTAATGGTAATCTGACTCCTTCCAGCACCAGGTAGGTGGTAAAAGTGTGATCTGTGGTCCATTTTCTCAGTCTTCTGTAATAATTTTGGGTAGATCTGATTGGCATTAGTCATGCACAGGCAGGTTGAACATGGTGGCATGCTTTACAACAACCAGGACTTGATTGATGTTTTGCTCATTAAAACAGGCTGACAGAACGGGTGCTCTGCCTTGAGTCTGGAAAGCGGCAACAAGAGATGGAGATCAAGACGCTGTTGGTGGAGAACAATAAACTCAGAGGGGCTCTTGACTTGAAAGAAACAGAGCTTTCAGCCATTGGGGAGCAGGTTCGGTTAATCTCCATGACACCAAATCGGCAGGATATCAATCTCCAGTACAGCTTTGAATTTTGAGTGGTTCCTTTCAACATAATTTAGCCACATATGTTGGTTCAAAACTGGAGAAAACAGTGGGTCTGTGTTGGAGCAAAGTGTACCTTAAACCCTGAAGTTGAGTCAGCTTGCAAGGAGGCAGGGAAACCCTAAACTCTGAAGCTGGTCACCTTCTCTTTGCATGGACCTGTGAAATACAGGGAAACAGGGCTCAAGGTTACCTAAGGATGCAGGTGCCTATGCTGAACCTGAACCCTGTGAGTTGAATCACCTTGTATACATTTGCTCAGTGTGTGCAGCATGGCAATTTTGTATTTGCTCAGTAGCACATTATACTGCTGCACCTTCTCAACTCACAGGCCACATTTGGAATACTACCTGCTATTTCTGCAACAGCTATACTACCATTGCCTGGGTGATTCTGTTGGAACCTACTATCATGCATTGCTTAGCATTTCAGCTTGCTAATTTCATAAACAACTATGACACAAAATTGTCATTGAACATCATGAGGGGTTTTATGAGCTATTTACCTTAATGCCCCCTGTGGGATTTGATGCTAGTGTGTGGAGCTAGGTGAGTTGGGTCCACTCTTGCTGATCTTGCTGGGAAAAGGTGCCTTCTAAATCGTTGGAACTGAGTACCCAATGTGTTCTCCAGCATGTGTTTTTTTGACACATCCTCCAAATTTCAGCAGTCAATTAATGCCTCCATTTTCAAGCATAGTCTTTTTCCAATTCCAACTTTCCCAGATTCTTTCTTCCCTGGTGGTTTGTTTGTATCTCATCCATTGTCATTCTTTTGAATTCCAACGTTTCATATTGTACTAGTGTGTCTCGTGATGTTGGCCCAAGTGTGAATTTAGTTGAATTTCCAATGACAAGACTTATGAAAATTCAATTTCTTGCACACCTCAGGTCTAAAAATGATGAAAACACCTCAATTAAATGATCGGAGGGTGAGAACGGCCAGCATAATAGGCCATTGAATGTGGAACTGGGAATGAAAATGTAACGAAGTGAAATAGTTGGGACCCAAACTAGTTTTTCCATCAATTTTGGTGATAAATTGAGTTCCATCCTGGCTTTTCTTTCTCCTGAGTGTGAGCACTGATTTGTCTTATACTTTCACTATTCTTACCTGCACGACCACTATAATTACTCTCAAACCTTGTGCATTAACTGTTGAGTTTCAGCATTTCATACTGAGATTTAATAAAATTTCCTTACTTTGTGGAGATGATTGAAAGAGGGAATAGGGGGTGACAGACAGGGGCGACTTTAGGGATAACTCTCTATTGAGAGCTTTTTTCAACAATACCAATAGTGTGCCAACACATTTGGAACTTATTGGGAACGCATTGGGGGATATCCAAAAAAGATTGTCTGCCCAGGGTCAAAATACAGTAACCCCTTTTTCTAATATGTCCATTTTAGTCATATTCTTGTTTGTGTCACACTTTTTTTTTGGGGTAATCGTTTGTTTTAGTAAAGAACATCATTTTTTAGTGTCACTATCACATTTGTTAGGAACACAAGATATTTGCAAAGCTTTTTTTTATAAATGTGATTATAATGCTTTAATAAATAAATAAATAAAGATTTTGCAAATTTTTAATTCACTTTGGCAATGTTGATGTTGTTTTGTGTTCAAGTTGTGCAAACTAACAACAATGAATCTAGTTGAAAAGAAAAGAAAAAGCAACAACTTTCTAATATAGACAAACAAAAAATAATACGAACTTGCCAAGAAAGCAAAAAAAAAAAAAAAAAAAAAAAATAAAAAAAAAAAATTAAAAAAAAAAAAAAATAAAATACCAAAAAAAAACATTTCAGAATAATAATAATTATATAGATAGGATTGATAAACTAATAAATCATTAGAAAAAAATAATATAATTTCTTCAAATTTTTTTGCGGGCTCAAAAGGATATGTATATTTAAAAATTTTTGAAAAAATTCTAGAATTTTCAATAACATACCCAATAAAACAAATTCTAAAAAACACACAAATACTTAAAAATCTTCCAAATATAATTGTATATGGATTATAAATAAAATTATTTTGGAAAACAAAAATTTTAAAATTAATAGAAATTAATATAAAACAATAAACTACTCTTATTAAACTAAAATATGTAAATAATAATAAAATTCTTGTAAAATAGTATGAAAAAAATCTACTAATATATACAGAAATTTGTATAACAAATAATAAAAAAACCAGTACAGCATACACTGGTTGTATTTTTAAAA
>Ga0116231_10002550_pt1 | contig 38139 bp, 24 predicted proteins | sample S1TSphgellanicum_2_FD_89695 | JGI IMG/M metagenome (GOLD analysis project Ga0116231, IMG submission 89695) | Host-associated microbial communities from peat moss isolated from Minnesota, USA - S1T2_Fd - Sphagnum magellanicum MG | ecosystem: Host-associated > Plants > Peat moss > Unclassified...
AAATTTTTAAACAAAAACAATAAAAAAATATTAATAAAAAAAATAAAAAAAAAAAAAAAAAAAAAAAAAAAAAAAAAAAAAAAAAAAAAAAAAAACAAACCCTGGTTTGGGTCCTGGGACCGTCCTTTGGAGACCCCCCCATCCATCCATCCATCCATCAGTCCAGCCGTCCATCCTTAGGCATTAGCTTACACATTCATTTAAATATAACAGAGTTTTCAAATGGGGATGGAAGTGTAAAGAGAACTGGCAACGGTCTAGTGGCATTTATTGCTTACATTTTGGACGACGTGTTTTTGCGACCGTTTCCGTTGTGTCGTGTTGTTTGTACCCAGCCCCCCCTCGTCGGTGTGACGGGAAGCTCTGCTCTTCCTTTCTGCGCGATCACAAAGAAAGCGAGGATTTTTGCGCAATCAATACCCTCGACGATTCCTTTGGAGCTCGTCAGTCGATTGACGACGATTTCCAGCTGCTTGTTGCTCTTGTCGTCGTTGTTGTTGTTGCAGACATGGAGATATAATACTACTGTGGGAACAAGAGTTGCTCTTTGTCGACAACCACATTGTCCGCGCGCGAGAGTGTATACTTTTGCAGTTTCCGAAGCGTGAGTTTTCTGCCTCTACATCCACTTCTTGCAGTTCATTGTGACACCACCACGAATTCTTATATTTCTGATTCTTTTGTTTTGAGTACGAGGATTGAGTTTTTTTGGTTTGCGGGAATCGTGTTGTTGTTATAGAAGCACCGGAGTATTTTTACAGAAATGGCAGCAAGAAAAACAAGCCTTGCTGTTCAACTTTTCATATTATCTCCAGGCTTGTGAGGGGAAGAGGGGAAAGGAAGGAGGCAGAGTAGCAGCAGCAGCAGCAGGTGCACAGTTTGAAGAAGAAAATGGGGTGGCTCTCGGCATGTCTTGGAGGAGGACATACATCCAAACAGCAGAGACATTGTTCCAAAACATTCGTTCCTCACCATAACAGCAGGGTAAGACATTGCAAATGACCTATCTCATTTCCAGCTTCGTCTTTTTCTTCTTGACTTAGAGTCCCCCTCCCTTGTTTTGCACTGCCTTTGAAGGTCCATTGCAGAGCTCAGTGCAAAAGTTGTCACATCTTGAGTCCAAACACAACCTCAAATTCAGCCTTTCAGAAGAATATGTATGATGTATGTTCTGAGGAGCTCGTGTTTCCTGCAGCACAAGAGGGAACTTACTGTTTAAAGTCTCTGTTTATTCTTTGCTTTTCTTTTTCAGGGAAGATTGAGTAGCCTTCCAAATCATTTGAAGCTTCCTCAAGCAGCGAGAGAAGGTATGTGTGCACCTGTGATAATTTTGTGAAAGATATTTTTGTTAGAATTTGCTGCTGCTTCCCTATTCTGAACTTCTCTCAATCAAGAGGAGTCCCTTGATCAAGACTTTGGCCTGAAGATTCCTCTTGATTCGTTTATAACATCTAATTATGCTCATCCTTTCTCTGGTATCTAGGGCATGAATCAGTGGACCATACTTTGAAGAAGACTGCAGCTCCTCCACCAACAAGTTCCACATGTCGTGATCTGCGTAAGGTTGATGTGAGTAGGCAAAGAAAATCAACCAGCAGCACAATGCTGAATATTCGCATTGAAGGGGAAATTGATACAGAGATAAGCTTGCAATCAGATGTGCATGAAATGAAGGAGGAGTTGGCCACACTCCGCCAGATTCTGGCAGTGGAAGCAAACCAAACCAGGAAACTCAAGGAAGAGGTGAGGTATCTAACCCCTGCCCTTCAATACAGAACATCTGCAAGCTCATATGATTCAACCATGTGGTACACTTCCAGTTCCAAACTAGTTAAGCTTCCAGCACTGGGAATACAAGCAGCACACTACATGATACAGCAGAGCGAAGTATTTTACTACGAAAGACCAATGCTCTTCTTGAGGATGTGTTGAGTTTCATCAGGCAATTGTTATTTGCTTGCACAGTATGGAAGCCACTGCATGGATACTTCTTCTAAGGCATTTGTACTCTGTCAACAGGTGAACTTTCTGCGCTCATGTGGTGTCCTTCAAAAGGATTTTGAGAGAAAAGGCCTAGAAAGTGAGGATCTTGCTTCTCCAGATGACGGGCACTCATTTTCAGGCCATTCTGATGAAGGCCACAATCATAAATTAAAAAAGCATCAATGTGAAGGAGGCAGCAGTGTCAAGCAGCTTTATAAATGCTACTCAGGACCTATGAATTGGAACACCAGTTCAATCAAGTCCTCAAGCTTGCCCAAGTGCTCCCCTGTTTTGTGAGTTTTTCTATCAAAAATAATGTAATTGTGTTTTGCTATGGGCAAATAGTAAATTAAATGCTCAGATCAATTTAATTTTCTGTATCTCAAGGGATTCAGACATGAACCCCTCTTGCTGTTATGCACAGGTCTGCAGCTGCTGCAGAGAAAATAGCAAAGTGCATGCAGATGGAGCATGCAAGATTATCAGCCCAAAGAGCAAGTCTGACTCCCAAGCTCCAATTCTGCCATCAGAAAGTGCATGATTGTCAAGATGACAGGGGTATGTTAAACCATGGAAGTGAAGAGGGAAATGCAAATTTGCATGGAAGATCAGTTCCACAGGCCTCAGCAATCAATGGGAGTCAGATAAACTTGACAGAGCTTGATTCAAAGCCCCAACTTGTGTCATGGGCACATAATGTGAACTTTGGGGCAAAACCTGTTGGAGACATGCAGAATGCTGGAGCACAGCAGGTATCTATGTTATTCAGACTAAGCTATACATGTCTTGGTTGTTTATATTTTGTGCATGATCTGATCGTTCTTGGGGATGATCATACTTTCAGGGGGAACATCAAGTTGAAGATTTGAAGACCCTGAAGGGAAAATCAAATGCAGAAGCTTTGGAGGTAGTACAGTGGATTGAAGTGCGAGCTAGTCCAATTTCAAGTAGCTCCTCATCAAATCTGAAAGATAGAACCAAATTTCCTGGTAAAACATCAGCACACATGCGAGCCATATTAGTGGGAGCTAATGATGTCACTAAGCGTTCTCAAAGAGCAGCTAGAAGGCAGCAGAAAAGATCAGGTGCGCGGGCAGAGAATTGGCCTGGAGATCACAATTTTGCTGTGACAAGCTCAAGCCATGTTGGAATAGCTGACCATCCTGGATCCCAACTGACAATGGGCGCTCTGGCAAAATTCAAACAGGCCCAGCAGCAGCTAATTCCTGGACACTATTCCTTGACTGGGAACAACACATTTCGAACATCAAGAAAGAGACATCTGGGCTTGTGGTTGCGAGGATTTCAAACTCCTTTATCACCTGTCAGAGAATGCTTGTCTGTTGAAGAAAAATCTTGCAGCAGAGAGAGTGGCAACAGTGAGGCTTCTGCTGCATGTGATTCTGGCCATGTACAAAGCCATCCAAAAAATTGTCATGCATTTGATGCAGTAAACTCTGTCAAAAAGAATCATCACAGTCTTGAAAGCCATACAGGATATGATGCTGATGTCACTCCTGTTAATGGGACTGGTGATCAGGAAATAGAGTGTTGTATAGAGAAAAAGAATGGAGACCTGAACTCCTTCGAGAAGGAACCTCATTTGTTCCTTGACAGCATTGATTTGGAGCCAATCCAATGTGCCTCCCCAACTCTGTCTCAGAAAAGAGCAGCTTCCATGGGAATTGGTTCCGTCTGCACTTTGGCTGTTTCATCACCTCTCTTCCCAAATAGTCAAGAGTTTGACAGGATGGAAGTTGGGGATAGTGTAGACTGGGATGAGACCTGTGGGTCTGATGAGGATGCTTCAATTGACATGCAGTTAATAGAGTGCAGCTCACCATCTTTTTCTCCAAAGAAGAAGAAGAAGACCCCAATAACTGCAACTCGTCTATCAGTCAAGGGTGAGTTTCATTCTGTGGTGGATTCAGCTGAGGATGCTGGGGAAAAGGATCACATGGTTGCAGTAGAGTCGTCATCTGAGGGTTCATTCACTGGAAACATCTTGACATGGAATTCTTCACCAAAAGCAAATGATCAGAACTGGTATTCAGATGCAATAGAAGCATTACAAAATATGAATGATGTCCAAATCTCAAATGAGCTGTGCATGTCAAGCTTTGAGGAGAAGTCCCCAGCAATGAAGCAGCAGAAGCAGGAACAGCTTGATGATGATGATGCAAGGTCATCATCACATGGAAATTCTTCAGAAAGTGAAGCTCTGAAGAGAGCTTTCTTTTGGTGTGAATCTGAAACTGATGTCCACAAGAATGTTGGTAGATATGAAGAGGAAGTTACCCAAAATGAAGATTACAGTGAAGAACTATACCAAATGGGGGAGAAGTCACAACTACAGTCTTCATTGGTCATGAATGGGATTCAGCACAGGAGATCGGTGCTCAAGTCATGCACAAACTCCAAGAGAGGTAAAATGCTTAAGCTGATTGTGTTATAATGCACTTAATTTATTTTTTCAACCTTCAATTGTACCATTGCAGAATAAGCCAGAAAACAGAGTTTACTGTACAGTCTGTAAAGTCTGCTGGCATTACCAATCACAACCAAGAATTTCAGTGTAGAAAAAAGCAATATCCTTGCTTGAATTGATAGATCTGGTCAGGAGGAGCTCGTGAGTTGACTTAGGAAATAAAACAACAGGATGTTTGTATGATGTAACTATCAAGTAACGCCATTGTGGTTGTCGTTTTGTTGTGCAGAATCCTTAAGGGGAGATGGCAAATTTACAGAGACAAATGAGTACTGCATTGAACCAAAGGACCTGTCCCGAATCTCGCATGTCGTGGACAAAGAGAATATCATCTACAAGGACCTTTCCTAAGGGCTGCAATTTGCCAGACATATGCTACACCAACAACACATGTAAGAGGTTGATTGGTTAAGGGCTGATTTTAGGGTGCACTGCCTAACCTTTGGTCCCAAGTTTATAAATTCACTGATTAAGGTCACAAAGGATGCCAACTCTGACCTTGTAAAGTGATCTTCATGTTGTGGCTGGTGTTCATGTTGGACATTCAGAGAACTGGCCTCTTCTTGGGGGCAACAATTTCTTAGAATCACACCTTGTTCACCCCCCCCTCTTGTTTTCCAGTGATTTTGAGATCTTAGAACCCTTGTTTCTTGAAATATAGTGGTCCTGGGGCAAAAGAAGCAAGGGTCAGGAATGTGCAATCTGGACATGAACCTTGACACTAATTATAAGCGAGAGGGGGATGGAAGAGTGAGCCACCAAATGAGCAGGCTTTCATGATTTAGATTGACTAGTGAAATCTCCTGTAGGATATGTTCTTGTCCCTCTGCTTTCATGTTGAGGTCCATGGGGCCAAGCCATCAAGGCACACCAGGTGACAGAACATGCCACAAGGAGCCACCTTCTCTGGTGTCCTGTGAATAAGGTGGAATTGGCACTTCTCTCAAAACACTCAAATTCTGCAATGCAAGAAGCCTGGAAAAAAGGCTGAATAGGCCATAAAAATCTTTTGTGGCAAATGAAATCAAAGGTTCTTGTTGGTGCCCTTTGAGGAAAAACCATTGCAACAATGATATGTGCCCTAGCAGCAAGGCATAATGCCATGCCTTGTGAACTGTGGGTGAAGCCAAAGTCTGAGGCAGTGTCATTTTTTGCCAAATGTTTGCACCTTGGTGATATTTTTTTCAGAACAGCCCCAGAAAAAGAAAAAATGGAAAAAATGTTTTGAGGTTTTCAATAATGTTTTTTTGGATAATTTTTTGAAAAGGAAAGTCACCAGTTGTAGACCATTTGGGTACAACTTGGGTCACTATATGCACCAGGAATCCTAAAGAATGGTCTCTGGCCTATATATGTTTGGGATACTTTCTTAGAAAACCTTGGTTTGGGTTGTAATTACATTAGGCAGATTTAATTGTAAGTAGTTTATTGCTGGTAAATAATCAACTCTCAATATTAGGCAAAGAAAATAAGAAGATGACTGGGCTTGAGGTTTAACATATACACCCAAAATTAAAAACCTTCACTCTTCTCTGTTTAGCTATCATGGGTGAATTCGTTATTATCTGGTTATATGATGCTTGGGTACAAATGGCATGCCAACAAAACCTTAGATTGGAAACATTGTAGCATTTTGGTACCTAGTGTGTGAAGATGACTTCAAAGGTGCAGCAGCGAAAGTCAATTTCACAACTTCCTTGTCTTTGAATTTTAGACGTGCTTGCAAGTTGCTTGATTGTGCAAGTTTATCAATTGTTGTGTTTAATGATTCATATCCGAAGTTTGGAAGGATTGGGAGTCCATGGTTGAGCATTTTGCTTTTTTGATCATATTTTGTCAATTGCACAAAAAGTTGAATCTGTTGACACTTTTTACACAAATGCCTGGTTTTTGCCGGAATGGCCAAAGGATTGGTGGTTGTGAAAACTTGGGAATTTTCAGAGAATGCCCATATAACTAAAACCATAAACCTCAGGAGAAATCATCAATCTACTCTACCTCTAGTTTGGTCAAACTGGACATCAGCAAAATATTCGGAACAAGGTGTGGGAACACATTGGGAACTTGTAGGAAACACTTTGGGAACATCAAAATACAAAAGCTTCACTCTCCTTTTGTAGTTTTCATACTAGTTCTGCTTCTGCCTGTTGTTAGTTCCTGTGGCTTCCTGGTGCTCACTGCTCACAGTTTGCTCTGATCCAACTTCTCAATGTTCCCCTTCAGCCTTGGCCCTTGCTTCTGGCCTACAATGGTTTGTTTAACCCTGGTCTTTCATCAGTCCATAGGTAGAAGCTATCCTTCAATGGGTAAAGCCTGAGGCCATGGGCTTTTGCCAAGCCTAAGAACTGCTTCAGTTTTTATATCATTATCAACATTATTATTATTATTTATGATACCCAGTGGGTATAGCTACCATGGGGGAAAAACCAAAAAACTTTGGGGATGTATCAATAAGCGGAATGACTGCCAGAGAGCACATTCTGCATTGAAATGGCCCCAACTAGTGTATGAAGAAAATACTCTGGGTAACATGCCCTTTAATTACGCTAAAAAAGATCAGAGCATGTGTTTAAGAGGTGGTCTTGAGTTCAATTCTTGAAATTTCTATGTGGTTTTGTGAGGAGTGGCACGTATAGTACCATGCGTGTATGGTATACATTTATTGGTACCTGTACATATATTGATTGGCATATTTCTGTATGCATATGGTCAAGCTTCAGGATCATCATGGCCTTGGTCACCATCTGCCTCTTCTCCCTCTCAATCTGCCCTTCCTCCTCTGGTCTTTTGCCTTGAAAATTTACCCAGGAGGTTTCCCTTTCAGATGGGCACATCATTTGCTGCTCACAAAGCTATGTCGGGCTCAAAAATCCCACTTCCCAATCTGGTTTCAATTCTCCAGGTTTTGCGCTTCCTGGGTTCCCTAAACCCTAACGATGGAGCAGTAGGGAAGACAGATAGATGCATAACAAAAAAGAACCTTAGACCAAGTCTTTGTCAGAAAATCATTTGTCTTCACACCATCATCTTCCTTGCACTACACAGGTTCACAATGGTGATTGTTTGAAAAGCAAAAGAAGTCCTCTGGCATGATGATCAAAAGTGTTGAGGAAACCTTCAAAATTTCATAAAATGTTGTTTGGTAAGCAAAAGCATGTCCATAATTCCAGTTCACAGATGCAATGTATCAGACACCAAACATTAAAGAATGACAAAGAAGAAAAGACAGACAAGTCTGCAAAGAAAAAGAAAAAACCAAACCCTCTTCAAAGTGTGAAGGCAAGAGATCATCAGAGATCATTACTGTCCAAATGCAACTTGCAAGAGTGCTTGAGCTGTGTTTTTTGGATTATTTGCTTGCATGTTTCATTCTCAGTACTAAGTACTACTGATGTTCCTGTTTTGATGAAACACCAGGTTGACATACCACTTCAAGGTGCCGAAGCATGGTATCTAATTTTGTCTAAATACACAAGAGTCTCTACTGGAAAAATTGACCTGTTAACTGTCTCGCTTGCTGTGATGGTGCTTGACACCCTGAAAAAAACCCTAGCATTTTGCATGGCAAAGGAAAGAGAGAACCACATCAATGAACTGAAGCCAATAAGCTAATTAAAGAGGAGTTTGCTCAGAATAACCAGCTCTATTGTTTACTGCAAGAAGGACATGGGAACTGGCCTCTGCCCTTGCAAGCGAGACAAGGAGTGCTCTCTCTTGGTTCTGAGGAAAGAGCACTAAAAAACCCCTCAGTCACTTGACCACGTCCTTTGCACTTGAGGCATGGCAGTCTTGTCACACCTCCACATTCCTCACACAATTTCAAAGACCTGCGGCAGTTGCTTACCAACCAAAACTCTCCAAACCTCATCAGAACACCAGTGATCTGAGCAAGAAAACAGGAGATGAAGAAGAGGATAGCAATATAGCCCCGTATCTATCTTTTCAGAATTTGTGAAGGCTCGTTAAAAGCATGAAGCACAAGCAATGGCCACGATTTCACCTTGCAGCCCTAACAGATTCAAAATTGCCACTAGCACTCTTGCTTAGAAGGAAATCTCGCAAGGTGTAGAAAGACAGATGAGAGAGACAGAGACAGAAAGAAAAAGAGAAAGAGATAAGGAGGCAGATTTACTGAACCTGCGTTGGGAGCGCGCAACGAAAGAGTCAACTTTGGGAGCAGCCGAAGCAGCAATTAGGAGCAGTGCACCAACGCCGAAGCCTGCAATCTCACTTACTGTAACATTGGCCATGGCTCCTGCTTTGCTAACTGCTATTCTCCCTTCCTTCCTCTTCTTCTAAAGTTCGAAATCCTCAAGTCATCAAAAAACTACATCCGAGCGTTCTCTGTGGCGAGAAAGCAATGAGTTTGAACGCCTAATTCCCCTTCAAGCATATGCATGAGATTTCAGAAGAAATCTCCACAACAACACGTTGAAGGTATCACTACAATAGAAAGAGCACATTCACAACCTTGTGGAAAGCGCTCACAAAGTATGCACAATTTCACATTCATATCTTCAGACTTTGCATTTGCAGGTTGCATGGAAGAAGCATTACAAACTGAAGAGAAACTGCGCTCCCTGAGTTCCTTAAATCATGGCGATCATTAGGGTTCCTTAAACCCTAATGAATGAGCAGTAGAGAACACAGATAGAGAGACAGAAAAGACAGACACACAGACAACGAGAGAGCAGAGAAGAGAAAGAAGTTGAGAAAAATGGGTACTCTAGTAGGGCATATAGTTCCATCGGTGTTTTTTGTGCTGGTGGGTTTCTGGCACCTCGTGTGTGCGTTTTGCAATTACGTGAGACAGGGAAGAGAGTACACCTCCAAAGCATGGCATGCGATGGGTTGGTTTCCATACGGGTTAAAGCATATCGAACTTTACCTGATGGTGGTGCTCATTCCTTTTGCCATTTTCTACGAGCTGGGAGTCTCTACAAGCTTTCGACCTTTGGTGGATTCCATGATTCCGTTGAACCGCGTGGCGAGCTTCGAGCATACTACCACCCTCTTCATGTTCTGGTTGTTTGCCGTCATTGTGTTGTTCAGCGATACCACAGCGTTTCTACCACTTCCCGCTGAGGCGTCTTTCTTGTTTGCTGGCCTGGCCTTTGCACTCGAGTGGATTTCACTTGCACATGAAGCTGCGCGGAATTCGGGTTTGGAGAGTCAGTGTAATTTGCTCCTTGCTTACATCTCAGGGCTCTGTGCAGCAAGTGCAGGTCTCTCGCCCTCCCTGTAACCCTAATCTTCTGTTCTAGCTGCTTTCTTCTGCTTCCCTGTAACCCTAATCTTGTGCCCTGCAACTAGCACCAGGGGTTTAGGTTTTGGCCTTTTCTGTGACTCATGCAGATGTGAAGATTGCTGCAGTGTGAATGTGAGAATGATTTCATTCTGGTGTGTGTGTATTGACTTTATGAGTGCAGTTTGATTACACTGATCTATGTTTTCTTAAACTGCAACCAAAAACTGTTTTGGTGGACATGTTGCTGTGCATGGGAATCATCCTGCAGAGCACATGGTTGTTTCAGATTGCACTCTTCCTCTAGGATTCGTTCTGATGTGTGTGCGTTGACCCTTGTGCGTGCAATTTGATTGCAATGCAGGTTTTCTTGCACTGCGACCGAAAACATTTTTGGTGGATGTGTTGCTGTGCATGGGGATTATCCTGCAGGGGACTTGGTTGTTTCAGATTGCACTCTTTCTCTATGTCGAGCAGTTCATTCCCCAGGGTTGCCATTATAGGCTGGATCTTCCAACTGGAATTGATGGTTCCACATTGTGTGAGGTTGAGCAGGCAAGGATTCGTGCTGTGGCACTCATCAATTTAGCATTCAACTGTCATGTGATTGCGGTAGTGGTGTTCTCGGTGCTGCTATTTGCATTAGTTGCAAAGCTGCAGGGACATCGACGGGGTGGTTATGATCCTCTTGTTGTGGAGACTGATCCAGAAGGTCTACAAATGAAGCCATTGCCAAAGCTCAACAGTTTTGACAGACGCTAACGCTGCTGTCTGAAACCCATTTCTTTCTCAGTTTTTCTAAATGTATAGATCTGCACTTCAGATCTATTGACCACTCTTGTACAAACAATCAATCAGTGAGCAGGTAACCTATTGTGGCACTCAACTAGATTTCTCATTAATTCATAGAAATCAACTACCACTCTCCATGCAAAGCAGATACACAGTGATGAAAGTTGATGTATTGCAATGGCAGGAGAACACATATGACCTAAATATGAGAATTTTTTTTTCTTTTGTCAATAATGAATTTACAAAGAAGTGTGTGCACAGTATGTACCTATGTGTGATACAATACAATATTGTATCAAGATACCTATGTGAAATTTGACACTGACTGCTGGTGATGACAAGTTTTGATTGTGTAGGAGTAGACATACACATATTCAGATACATGTTTGGTGGACTTGGTGTATAAGTAGTGAACCTTGTGCAGTTGAAGCATAGATAGGTTAGGAAACGAAAAGAATTACTACTAGCAACTGGATCCCGCTGTTAGTGAAGTATGCTGTTCATGATGCAGATCATGGTCTGGTACTTTGTGAGTCATGGCTGCACTCATTCTTCTTGTGTTCATAAGCTAGGTAGGGATGCCCTTGGTTACTTGGAGCTTTTCTTTCAGGAATTCTTCCCAGGACAGAATGCACCATACTTGAACCATGTTAACATGATGGCAAAACTTGGCAGCTGCAACTGCTAGGGTGGAGACAGGCCTATCACTTACAACTATTTTCCTTGTCAACAGTCGTGTTTAATTGAATGTTCTTGTATGCTGTATCTCCAGCATTAACATTATAGCTTACTGAGCAGGTCATCCATCAGCACTAGAGCTGCTGATGCTAACATTCAAAGTATGCCCCTAACTTCAACCTAGCCCTGGGCTGATGCCAGAAGGATATTAAACCTCCTATAAAGTCAGCCATCCCAATGCTATTCTGATGGAAGTGGGCTGAACTTCAGACTTCTCCTGGAACCTTGCTAAAATTAATTTGAAATTAATTTTCAGAGATGAAAACCACCTGTGAAATGACAAAACTGCATGCTGGCTTGTTGAGGATTGTTCAGCATTACCAAAAGTGGACCAGGGGATGCCATGCTTGTGGAGGTATGTAAGATAGGTGTTTGTTTTGATGTGACCATACTGGGCTTTACTGTATAACCAGGGCTCCCAATTTTCACGAAAAGAGTGAAAATACCCACCCAAAGATCTGCTGGTTATTTCGTGAAACCCAGTGGTTCTTTGAGGTTTTTGAAATAAATGGAACTGGCCTTTATTCTGATTTTTTTCAATACCTGAAACTGGTGGTTCTTTGACTCTGATTTTCTCAACTATGCCGAACTGGCAATTTCTTAATTCTGATTTTTTTTTCAAATACTTGGAAAAAGCAACTATTAACAAAATAAAAGAACCACTGAACACTGGTGTGTACAAATGTAGCATGGAGATCAAGAGTGAAGCTGCCGGTACCATCATGAAAGGCTGAGATTGGCACAGGAGTGACATCAGCAACAGAGTCCAAACTGAGGAGCTAATTGAATTCTTCATCAGGAGATTGTGTTATAGTCTGTGGAAGCAAAATTGGTAAGATGGCTCTATGGTTTAATTATAAGCAGTAGGAGATAATGGTGATAAAAATTTCTTCCAAATTTCACCTTCAAAGGTATTTTGTTGCACATAATTTGTGTCCAGTTTCTATGATGAAGTTGGGGCAGCCTCCAGCTGACAAGCTTCCCCTATGCTCACGCCATTTCAGTTGTCAAGCTTGGTGGAACAAGAGCAACAGACAGTTCTAAAGAATGAGGAGTTCACAGGAAATCTTGTCTCAATGATTGTAATCCACGGTATAAGCAAAGCAATGTTGGTTAATTAGATAATATAGAAAGTGTTGTTGATGATGGAATCAACTCCCAAGGCATTGTTTCAGGATTTGGCATGATAGAATTTGAGTTGGCTAGAAGGGTAAGGAAATTGTGGTGTCAAGGAAGCAGGCCTGGAAGGATGTGCAATTGAGAAGTTTTGCTGAAACTTGAGTTGAAGTGGGTAGTACACATTCTGGCTGAGAATTATGTGGGGCTCAACTCAAACTGACACTAGATATCCCCAAGTGAAGAAGTACTCTGGACACAGTTTGTGCTCAAACTCAAGCCTCAACTGCTTCAAATGTAATATTATTGTACTTGGATCATACAGGGCACATCTCCTCACCTCTTCGGTGGCATTCCTTCCACCAATGCATGAGTACTCTTGGGAAACAAAAGTGTTGTTCTATCTTCAAGTGCCAATTTGACTTGAAGAAAGTCATATGCATCTGAGGAAGTCTCAAATCAAAAGTTCCTACTGAAGTTGACCGAATGACACTATAAACCTATCATCTGATAAAGGAGGAACCACTAGGAAATCCATTTGCAGCACCTGCAACCTTTTATCATACAATTTTTCAGCGAGTTAGCTGAATTATCTTCAGGTCTTACAGCAGCTCCACCCATACGCCACATTTGGCCCTCCCAATAGTATTTCTCACATCCAATATTACTTATTTATTGTTTCTCAAGCCCCACCCATAAACACAGAAACTAAGGCTCAAAAAGGTCAGAACTTACTAATAGCAAACCATCCAGACCAATCAATATATCTGGTCAATCAAGAGGAGGTATTAGATTGTGCAATGGCTTTTGTCAAATCATCTGGACCAATCAACATATCTGGTCAATCAAGAATAGGTGTTAGACTGTGCAGTGGCTTTTGCCAGCCTTAACCTATTGAGCTAAAGCCATTTTATCAAGCTTGTCGAGCAAAGTTTTATTGATCTTCAGCCAAAAACATGTTGTACAGTGTGCCAATGGAGATGCTCTAATGAGAGCACGATCAAGGGGTTGAAAACACAATGTACCCATGATCACTGAGATCAAACATTAGAAGGCATGACAAAACTTCGAAAAGTGAGTTAATTGAATAATTAAAACGCTTGAACAGATGGTGAGTCTGTGACCCATATGAAAAACATCTTCTATGTCAAATTGATCTGCTCTTCGGATTCTGCTTGGTGTCCATTAGGTCACATGACATATATACAAAACCGAAGTTATCAAGGAGATCTTTGCATGAAAAGAGTGACCTTTTCCACTGCCAGGCCCATCTGCAGCACAACATAGGGTAGCTTTACCATGTAGATCATGTGCTATGTCTCTCTCTCTCAGTGGCTGCAACCTCTGGACTCTTGTTGATGAACTACCTGGCAGCTTTATATTCCAAATTCATAATTGAGAAAATTGCTTGATGAATGTGGTCTTCTTTGGATGAGGACAAAATTGACCTATTAGTTCTTGGAATGATGATGAAGTAGTTGCTTCTCTCTCCTCCCCCTCAACCATCATTGCCACAAACGTATGATGAAGATTCTTACTGCATATGACTAAGTTGATAAAAGCCTGCAATTCTTAAGATGCACAACTTTAGCACTCTGACCAAATCAAAACACCCGAAATGAGTATTGGTTCTTTCAGCTACCATGGCAAGTTACTTTCATTTCATTCAGTTCAACCCATCTGGCCTGGCACCACATTCTCAACAACATGACAAAATGTTGATCACTTAGTCCAAGGGCATGATCCAATTCAATTGGTACCTACTACCTCCCTCAAAACCAAGTATGGCAGCTGCCCTCTACAACACAACAACAGGACATGTACAACAAAACCTCATACTTTTTTGGCATTGAGCCTTTGGTGGAAATAAGCTGCTGTTTGCCACATAACCATACTATCTAGTATTACCAGCTAGTCTTGTAAGAAAGGATATTTGCAATTTATTCTGGGTTCCTCAACCTCCCTGAATGATCCCAAAACTCAAAAGTCATCTGAGTTATCTGTAAAGTACCCCAAATTGGGGGCACTGGGCCCCAGTTTTGCTGATACTGTGGCTGAATGAGAAGTCAGGATGAAAACAGTACACAGGGGTTTTCAAAAAGAAAACGCAAGTCCAAATTAGTGTTCTCAGTTAAATTAGTCTTGGGGGTTGTTTCACCCCCAGTTTTGGATGTGCCTCACTGGTGCCTTGATTGCTGCTCATATTCTTCACTAAATCAAGACTAGTCCAAATATGATCCTGCATTTCTTCTGAACTCATACCCAATTTCATTCAACAGTGCCCAATTTTGTCACTTTATGAATACACTCAAATTGGGCCACAAGTGAACCAGCAGCCACCAGTGCACTCGTGAAGGATGGATGGTAAGTGGTCAGGAAACAATTTTCTGTTGGGTTCCAGTTCCTTTGCTACAGTAAACTCTCTCTAAACTAATATCCTTGGGACCGGTCGAAAGATATTAGTTTATGGAGGATATTAGTTTACACAAATTATATGGGGGGTAACAAAAATCATTCTGGAACTTGCCAGAGCAGCATGGAAGGTCATGGAGGTTAGTAGAAGGTCATGGATCATTGGGGAAGGTAATGGAACCTTGTGGATCATTGTGGAAGGTAACGAAACCTTGTAGAACCGAAGGTGTTTCCTCTAATTTCATCGCTTTTTTGATGCCATATGTATGATGTATTAGTTTATAAAATGCTATGGGATCGAAAAAAAATATTGAATATTAGTTTATGGAGAATTATTAAATTAAGTATGAGGCCTGCCACGGGCCTGTGCCTGCATATTAGTTTAGAGAGAATATTAATTTACACAGTATTAGTTTAGAGAGAGTTTATTGTAATCATGTTGGTTAGCTCAAGGTTTTTTTTATAAGTGGGTTGTTAGTAGGTAGGTAGTAAAACAGCCTTATCTATGTGTATAAACCAGTGTTGGCAGGGTGTTGGCTTTTAGTCATACCAGGCAGGCATGGCTTTTTTTTTAAAAACCATTTGTGAAGCCTGGAGGGCATGGGCATTGGAACTTTTTAAGCGACCTATACTTGGTAGGCACGGGCATTGAAGGTTCTTTTTTTCCCACAAGGGCATGCATAATGGGCATGGAAATGAGTGATGCCCATCGGCCATAAACCTGGGCATGTGAATTAAAAAATATCGTCATAATTGACATCATTTTCAAGTATGTTAAAAAAGGAGGAGTCCAAGACAAATTTGAATGTTAGAATTGATCACACAGAACTTGTCTATGTATAAATTGCCTTTGGCATAAAAAAATGTGTTCAGAAAGCTACATGTATATGTGTAATCCTGTTTCAATCACTAACTACCAAACTTAATGTAATTGATGTAATTGAAAATTTGCAACTTAAGTGATCCACCAATTTAGATTTGTTGATGTTTGATGCCATAATAATTGGCTAGTTCCTTGAGCTCCAACTTGTGCAAAAATGACGTTCAACTTTAGTAATAGGCATAGAGTGAATTTTCAGACTTTCTTAAGCATACACACAAGCAAGCAAAAATCTTCAAGCAAACATGCATTCAAGCTCTTACAAAAATTGATATTGGACATTGAGTTTCACTCAACATAATCATGTCAAAATATTTTGCAATTCAACAACTTTGCATCAACACTGTAGAAATCAAACAAGCAACTACACCATAAACCCAAATCCACACAAATCATCTACATTCCATTTTAGCTAGGGTAATCAATTGGACCTTTGTTGAAATAATGGAAGCATAAACACATTCAATTGGACTTAAAATAGTGGGTTTGTTTCAAACGATTTAGGCCCACTTGTGCATCCAAATTTAGGATCATTTGGTCAATTTTTCATAATTATGACCAGTTTATCCAGATTTTCAATCCCAAGCCAACAACGCCTCAAACCTGTGATGACCTTTGCCATACTAAAAATCCTTTCAATTTCGATTTGGGAACCAACAATTCCCATCACCTACCATGTAAGATAAATGAGATTTGGAAACTATTACTCATATTTTGCCCACCAAGCAAATGGATTCAAAGGATTTATTGGCATTGCAGTCCTCTTGAAAAGTGACAATTCAACTTTAATGAACCCCATTACAACTCCTTCAATAGAAGCCAAGGATCCAAATACACTTTACTTCAACCATTATAGATGTAATAGATGTAATGGTTGTTAAATTTGGTGTTGAGGCATGATAAACTATGGGCAAAAGTGGCATTAAAATCTCCCAATCATAGTTTGTAACAACATGCATGGCCAATTCAAGGTCAACATCATCTCTAATGAATCCCAAGTTCATGAAACGTAGGTCAAGAATAAGAACTAGCATATTATGAACATGACAAGGCTAAAATGATGATGCAAAGGCCAAGAAAGGTTTCAGCACACCAATGACTTCAGCTTGCATCTAATACCCAAGATGCAATAGCTCTGAATCAAAATCATTAGCTTGCACCAACAATCATAATAAGATAGTTAGATCATGTTTTTAGAAGAAGACAAATTAAACCTTAGGCAAAAAAATTCAAAAGCAATCAAACCACATACTTGCATAATTTCATTTGTGTTGGAATTGGTGTTGTGCATCATAACATGCATGGTTAAAGCAGTAGAAATAACATTAGACAATAACCAATACCCTCGGGATTGGTTAAAAACACACTGGGTGACCACTAGAATTAGAACTTTTGACATTTTTTGTGCCATAACCCATGTTTGGGGAGATGGTATTCTATTTTGCAAGGCAATGGTTTGCTGTGAATAACATAGGTTTATGGCATGTTTGAATTCCAAGGTTTCTTTCAATAATATCACCTTGGATGTAAATCAAGTCTTGATAGGAGTGTTTAATTTTCGGGGGTGAAGAGATGCATCTTTACACGCCTTAGCCTATTCTTGTATGCCCTTCCCACTTTTTTTGGTCCAAGTAATTGTCTTCTGAAAAGAAGGTTGAGCCTCTTTAATTGAACCTTCCTTCATGTTACCACACACTTTCAAGTCATTAATAGCATATTGACAACCAAGTCCAATGCTTGTTAAGGCCGTTGTGGGGGTGTTCAGATTAGCGCCCTCATCTTTGACATATGCTATGACTTTGTCTCGCAAATTATATTGAATAACCAAATCCTTGAGCTGAATAGCCATGGTGGCCTTTAAGGTTTCATGAACTTAAAAAATTTCCACAATGACATGGCAAGGTTCCCACTTTTTGTTGATGTAATTCACAACCATAACAAACGTATCAAAACCTCCTTGGGACATCCACAAATCAAATATGGTTGTGAATATAATGGCATCAACAAAGTGGGAAGAACATGGTGTTCCATGGTCTTGTTGACCATGGACAGGATTACCTTGTTACTAAACTATTGTCTAGTAGGAAAGGTAATTAGGCCACATTAATGAAGGATAAGCCTTCTTAACCACACATTCTCAATGAAATTCAATGGTTGATAACCTTTAGTGATGTACAAGATCAAATCCTCAAGAAATAATTGTTGAGCAAGGTTTGAATTCTTGTATGGCACTTTAAAGTTGAAGAAATTAGCAATGGAGGCTATGATGGCTTTTTCCACTTCTTAGAAATTCGATGAATAAAAACTGTTGTGATAGTAGTAGCTCATCATGTGTTGTACTACTTCAACATTATAGATTGTTCAAAAACCACATGTCAACTCATGGTAGTTGTGCCATGGTTTTTGATATACATAACTAATCTTTTTTGATTTTGCTTAGAACTCTCTCGTACTTCTTATTGGATGCTATGACACACAACACATCGCATTTGTTGAGATTTAAAACAATCTACAACATTAATATGGTCATTAACTTAGAAAAATGCCCATGTACTTGTTTTATTGCGAGTGAACCAAAATTTTTGGTTGCATTCCAATTCCACAAACAATTCTTCATTATGTCTCTGCTCTTCAATATATTGAAACTTTTCCTTATCCTTGCCAAGGTCTTTTTCAACAAACTTACTATAACCTACTTTAGATTGGATTAAACTATCATCACTCCCAACCCCACCACTACCACTTCTAATCCCAACTTCACCATTACAAACACTTGTACAATTAGCAACATGGAGACGAGAACCTTGTGAAACTTTTATAGCCCCTTAAAAAAAATACCATGTTTTAGGTTTAGTGTCAATTGACCTTGAAAGCTAAACCAAGTAGTACACTATATTACGAAATTGAAACTAAGAAGGAACATATAAATCATTGGCAACACTATTTACCAAATTTGCAACGCAAACTTCAAGTTATTGTTGGTGATGCTTATGAATGGTCAAGAAACATAACAAAACAAGTGCCAAACAAATGATTGAAATTGCATTGTTCACAAAACATTGGTCATGCAGATCTAGTGCTCATGAAGTAACACACAAATCACTAGCACCAAACTTTCCACCTTTGAAGCAAATTTACCAATGCTTGTGAACAAAACAAGCGTTGAATAGAGCATCAAATTTGGAGTGCTCATGAAGCACCTTGTAGATCAATGCTCACAAAGTAGTGCACAGATCATCAACACCAACCCTTAAACCCTTGAAGCAAAATAATGTTCATGAAGCACCCTGCAAATTCAATGCTCACAAAGTAGCAAATCTAGTGTTCACAAAACACACACAAATTATGAAACACTAGACATTCGATCACTAATATTGCATAGTGCTCATGAAGCACCAGAGATCCAATGTTCACAAAACACTAGAGATTCAGTGCTCACAAAACATGACACACACCACTATTGTAGCATGCATGTAGCACCATGAAAAGCACTAGGAGCGATAAACAATGCTTATGAAAATTTGTTGAACAAAACATCACACAAATCACACAATTAATGAAAGAAAAAGAACAAAATACATAACATAGTCACACAACCTAGGAACTTATGAACCAAGAAGAACAAACTTGCATAGAAGACTCACTTATTTACATCAATGCAAGTTGATTGCTAATTGCCAATGATAAAAAAAAGTTGCGAATTTTGGTGCTCCTTTTTGTTGTGTGTCAAAATCATGGACATCCTACATAATGATGAGAGCTTGTGCTTTCTCAAGTAGGGGGCATAGCTCAACAATAAACTAGAAACTAGCTTTAACATTTCTAACCTAACCCTAAAATCCCTAACCTAAATCCTTATGCCCACACACGTTCATTATGAAAGAAGCCCACCTGCCAGGGCATTTTGTGAGTTTTTCAAAACACATGCCCACCTATGTAAGGGCATTGCATGTGTATAGGAGAAGCAAGACCCACCCAGGTAGGGTATAACTACTTTTTTCATTGACCATTGCTTGTTGGTCAGGGCCTATGATACCCATGTTGATGCCCTGGTTGAAGCCCGGCCAGGACCCACATACCTGACCAACATTCGTATAAACCATCTACTTACCTAATAATTACCTATTTTCCTACCTGTCTACCTATATAAGATGCCTACTACTTCTTACAGAATTGGTTACCAAGGTGAAACCAAATATTAACTCAGTTGAGATTCATCCACAACTGAGTAATACTAGGCATCTAGGGATAGTGCACTGGTGGGTGCTGGTTCATTGTGGCCCTCAAGTTGCAGGACAAAACTGGCTTTAGAGGGTCAAACCAGGGCCCAAAGACAGGGTCACTTTATTGAGAAGTCTATTGTATATATGTTGATTCGATATATATGCAATCAAATTCCTTACGAGCATCATTACTATATTTTCTTATTAGCTTTCAAACTGTTCATCCATCATATCATATCACATTGGTAAAGTTTGGGATAATTTGCAATTGCTTTTAACTTTGTGATGGAGAGGGTTTAACACTAAACTACGGTCCTTGAGTCCAAATTTAACATGTCCCCAATTAAATATAGTCTTTAAAAAGCCTCACTCAAGAAGAGTAAAGTACCCATGTTAGTGTTGGTTCACTTGGAACAGCACATTGAGGTTCATCATCAGCACAGTTCTGGAGTTGGGGAAGGTTACAAGACACCTACACATTAGAAAGACCTTGAAAGTCACATCTTCTTCACTTGTCGTATACAGGACTTTGTTGGCCTTGCCTACCAAGGCAAGGATATTGTGTTTAGATTCATTATAGGGTATAGTGGTAAGTGATTTTGGCCCCTAGGTAATAGGTCTATTTTTATATACGATTTTTGAAAAAAATGATATTTTGACTTCTATTGAAACTTGAGATTAGTAACAGAGTTATAATATCTCGGTTTCTTTTGGTGGATTTTCTGAAGATTATATTTTTGTATGGTGAAATATTTGAATTTTTCATAATTCTTCTTTTGCCTTAAGATACTTTTAAATGTGAATGGCAAGGTCACAATGTGACACACCCCTTATTATACTACTACCATACTCCCTGATCGGATTTGGCAACAAATTATCGAATAATTAATTAAGTTTTAAATTTGAACTTCAGCACTTGGTTTTTTAACTCTGAAATTTTTGACAGGTAATGGCTATAGAAAATAAGAAACACATTTTTTTAATTTATGGGATGGGGTAGTCTATTTAGACTGTCTCAGTTTTAAGTTCTTGAACTTGAACTTTAAGGTCTGCGATTCAAACCTGGAAGTCAAAATCTTCAAACTCTTGCATTTATAAAAAATCTCGAAGTAAATAATAAATAAATTCTCAAAAATTCAGCAAATTTTATTTATTTATTATGCCAATATCATTCAGGTTCTATGATATCTCTCACTAAGGCACTTGCATGCAGTTGGCACTGTGGGTACATATTTTCAAAAATTTGACAAAACAAAAAATAATTTAATTTATGCTGAAATCGTTCAGGTACTATGATATCTCTCACCCGAGGCACTTGCATGAAGTTGGCATTGTGATTACATAGTCAGGGGCAGGTGATATGGTTGGAATTTCCTTGCAGATCCTAATAGCCTTTTTCATGAAGACATAATTCATGCACAGCTAACTGATCACGCCTGGAACTCAGTGTGTAATAGAGTGCAAAACATGGAAACACAAAGGTGGTGGAATGGAATTTCATGATAGCTTATAGCAGGCTCATTGAATGCCCCTCATGCACTGCAACTTGTCTCGTGTGGGCTTTTTCCTTGGTTAAAAAGTTATGTTCAGTTTCCCTCTAGCAAATTTTGGTTGGCATTTGTGATGATTTGTTTTGGGGTGACGTATTGTTTGGCATGTGTTCCACAGGTATTTGTTTGGCACTATGATGATATATTATTCTGGGAGAGGTTATGGATGTTGCCAAATTGCCTTGGAAACCCTGATGATGGACTTGTGGTGACTAAAGTCCCCAGTGATGAACTGGATTCCCAGAAGGAATAGATTGGGTTAAACCAATTGTCAATTGTCGGTCTGATATCGACAACTTTTGAACACCCCAGCCTGGTCCTGGTATTGTAATAATTTGGATATTTTCATAAGAGATGGGGTTGAATTAAGTGTTTGTCTGGTATTGACCAGTGTTGGTCAGTACTTCCTTTTCAAGAGAACCTTTGGTCACGATTATGATGCTAATTTCTTAAAAACTAGGTTATATGGGTTCGGGTTTGAGCTTAGTTCTTCATATTTCTAAACCTTGCAGTTCATGTTTTGGCACTCTTTTTTTTTGCAAATTCAAGAACCATTGGGCCCAATTCACTTTATGCACTTCCAGAGACTGCCTATAGTATAAGCACAAAGATTTACACTAATTCAAATTGAGGATGCATAAATACAACTAATCAAAACACATAAATTGTATAAAGTTTACCTACAACTAATTCGAACCCATCAATTGCCTATAAAGTCAAGCCTACTTGCCAACTTCTCAAAAAGGTTTAACTTGTTTTACTTGAAGAACTTGATCCTGTGATTTTTCTTTTCTTTTCAAGGTTCTGGGTCTGGTTCTGGTTCTAGCAAAATGCTAGTTGCACGGTTTGGATCTAGTGCCAATTTCACCAAACAGATGCCTGTTCAAGTCACAAGAATCTCAACTTGAACCCCTGAGTTTGAGACTCCAAAGGGGGAACCTGCCACCTTGGTACTGCCTTTTGAACATCTCATCCTGGTATGGCATAATTTTTTAGAATTTTCATACCAGCCTCATCCTGGTATTAAGTCCAATATTGATTTTTGGCTGGTACAAGGCAAGTCTACACCTGATATTGAAATTGGTATAAATTTGATACAAAGGCTGGTATTTATTACCTTAAGTCCCAGTCCCTACCAGGGTGGTATCACCTTGGGTCATATCAGCTTTGTAGGGTCCTTGATACCAGTTTTGAGAGTAGGTGCAGTCATATATATATATACCAGACCAACTCTCCTTAAAACCCTTTGCAACCAAGCAACTAGTTGCGTATCATTAGGCTTTTGGCTTATGTGAATGCAACCTGATTTTGCAAGAGGAGGGGTCATTCCCTCAAAAAGCCCCAACAGCTCAAATAGGAAATGTTCCTGGAATTGTATGACCAAATGAACTTATAATTTGTCATAAAAAATTAGGTAATACAGACCAGTATGATAGTTTTAATATTTACTATCCAAAAGTATTCAACTTTTTGAGAGAAATTTCCATCTATTTGCTAATTTTTCTTAATTATTTTACTTAATTATTTCAAATCTAGATACTCTTAGTTCATTACTTGCCCTCAATAAATTCACCTTTCCAAATTACTCATCCATCTGTTTGCATTATTAGGGTTCTTTGACATTATAGTGTTATTATATGCTATGATGTGCAAAATTTGGAGAGGTAAATATAGACCGATGCCTTGCCAAGCAAATGAGACAAGGACAGGTGTATAACTTCATGAGCTGATTTCTACATGCTGAAATATAATGAATCAGCTAGGCTAACTTCATATTTGGAACACACTGGATATTAATGTTGCTGATTCCTTTGTTGCATTCACAAGCATTCCAACCACTGTTTTTTTTTTGTTTTTTGTGTCGTTCTTTTGACAAAAGAATCGGGAAATCTTTGGAATTTTTTTTTGCAAGTGTAAATTATTTGGAAAAGCTCGCCAAATTCTTGGTATCACAAAATTGAAAAAGAAAAAAGAAAAAAAATCCTGATGTTCAGCCCTAGTTTGTCCCTGTAGACAGTTATCCCTGATTCATCCCCAGTTTGAGTGTAGCCATAAAGTGTGTATCACAGTCAAACTGGGTAGCGTTAAATGAAACTGAGTTTGCAGGAGTTTATTCCAAAAAACTTTAGTGCAGAATATGAGCACAAGTAAGGCTAATCTGAACCTCATGCGAGACCAATTTACGTGAGAAAACCAGTTTGGTTACCTCTTGATTTCTATGTATTGTTTTCATCCTGAGTTTTGAAAAAACTAGGGCCTAGCACCCCCAGTTTAAAGTACTTGTCGGATAACTCTATTTTGGTAATGCTCTCGCCCACATTCAGAGAGTGCAACCTTCAGAGAGCAGCGCTTTATGTTTGTTGGTTTAAGCACATCCTGAGAATGGTACACCCACTTGTGCGGTGAAGGAATAATTGCACACAATAATATGCCCTCCAGTTACGGTACAAAAAATTCTTAGAGGATTAATGTCTGATGCTGCACTGTCTTTGATGTACCACAATTTGAAACGCCTCTTTGTTTAGAACCAAAGGGGACACTACAGAAAAGTTCCCAATAGAAAAATCCTAGTAAGCAAAAAAGGAAGGGGACATAAAGAATAGTCCCCATTAGAAAAGTCCCCCTAAACACAAAAGGGAGGGGACAATGAAGAAAAGTCCCTGTGAAAAACGAAACAATGCAGAGATGCGCAAGTTCATTTGGTCCCACATTTTGTTCACCAGGTGTTAGCGCCTGAACAGTGAGTTCATGTTTCAGAAAACAAGGTATGTTCCCCTTCCCTTTTAACTGTTGCCGGTTTGAACTTTGCTTTCAGGCCAGAGTTCTTATTGCATGAAACAACATTATACTTGGAAAATGTTGAAACTTTCAGAAACATTTTTTCCAAAGAATTGTGTTTTGGTCAAGGAAAAGAAAGAATATTTCAGAATGTTTTTTGGAAGATTTTATCTTTCAACATGCAATCTTTCAAAATTAATTAATCAATTGATAGACATGTGTGGAAGCTGCCCTTGTATTATGATATTGCTGGTTTGAAGTTTGAACTTGCTATAAGCTTGGGGGCAGACCCATTGTGCCATGAGCCACTTCTTTCCTCATGGATATAATAAGTAGGCTAGCAGCTGAGATTGTGCATACAACTTGATCTGTAGGTGGTGAAGAAGAAAGGGGGTTTGTTGTTGTTGCAGTTGTGTGTTGAACGGCATCTTCTGTGTTTATGTCCAACAGATATGCACTACTAGGTAAGTTAGTCCTGACAAGTCAGTTAGAGTACAAGAAGTGCAGAGATAATAAGAGAAGAGAGAGTAAGTATCTAGTGCAAGGCTTTCTTTCCAAGTTCACACCAGTGTCTTTTTTGGGGTGATTTTTTGCCACTTGGCTACCCAAAGAATCCAGTTTGATTCATAGACATGATTTTGGTGAAAAGAATGCACCAAGTCATCAAATTTTGAGGATTTTTTTTTCATTCTGAAATTGCCATATTTAGATAATTGTTTCCAACAGGTTGTCAAAATGTAACAATATTCTTAAATTTTTATACTTTCCTGTCTAACTTGTAGCCAAATATGATTATTTCCTCTTTTGGATGGATGACCATCAGTGTGGCTATGTCACAAAATTGGAAAAAAAAACCCTGGTTCATGCTTCCTTATTGACTCCACCAATGAATTTTTGGTTTGCTAAAAAAAATAAAACGATTCAATTTGAAGACTAGTAACCAATGCATTTTATTTTTTGGGAAAACATGATTCAATTTGGAGACTAGTAAACCAATGAATCTTAGCTTTTTAAAAAACATGATTCAATTTGGTAACTACTAACCAAGGTAGTTTAATATTTTGAAAAATATCATAATTCAATTTCAAGATAGCAATCAATAAATTTCAATTTTTTGAAAAAACAAGATTCAATTTGGAGACTAGTAACCAATTTTATTAAAATATTGGGTGAATTTTCAGATACTAGCAACCCCCAAAAAAAAAGAAGTGGATTTGCAAAGGGCACAAAGGACATTTTTTGAAAAAATGAAAAAGAAAAAAATTGCTACATTATGAGGAAAACAAAATTCTGAAGTTGTAAAACTTAGACAAAAAGTTCCAACATGTACAAACGTATTCTAAGACGCACTTTAGACGAGGGGCTAGGGTCCAATTTCCTAGGAATCAATTTGGACTGATTTGAAGCAAATTGAATCCTTGAGTTGGACTGTACCTTGGTCCGTAGCCTGATTCTTGGTTCTCCAAATCAGGAACTCTCCTTTTAGCACTGTTTTTTGGTCCGAACCAATTGATTTTCCCTCCAAAAAAGGTGCCATAAGTCATACAAGCTTTCTCTAAGAGCAATAATGTTATTTGTCTCACACAGTTCGCCTGGCCTCCCCGCCGCCCCGCCCAAGTGCTGATGGGATGCAGCAGCTTGTACTTTACTTCAGTGTCTCACGTGCACTTTACCCCGTAGTGGGGGCCACCGTGAACCGGCACCCACCAGTGCACCATCGACTGGAGACCCATTATTACTGTGTGATGGATGAACCTCAACTGAGTTAACATTCGTTTTCACCTTGGTAACCAATTTTGTAAGAAATAGGTCTCATATATAGGTAGGTAGATAGGCAGGAAAATAGGTAACTACTAGGTAAGTAGATGGTTTATACATAGGTAAAAGGTTGTTTTTACTACCTACCTAACTACCTAGTTAACAATGGTGGTTAGCTCAGTTGCTGTTTTTACTACCTACCTACTAACAACCTGCTTGTGGGTTGTTAGTAAATAGGTAGTTAAAAAAAGCAACTGCGCTAACCACCATGGTTAACTATGGAACTAAAACCCAACAGAAAACTGTTTCCTACCACTTATCATCCATCCATCCTTCACTCTGCGCTGGTGGGTGCTGGTTCACTGTGGCCCATAGTAGGTACCTTCCTGCCACTGGTCCTCATAACGTCGCTTTGCAAGCTCCTTTCCAGAATCCCTAGGCCCAGACATGAGTAGCAGTGTTCTTTTTAGGAATTTTATAACAAAGCCAAAGTGGCGATCATCCATAAAAAAAGATGCAGCAAATTTGGCGATCAGCCACAGGAAGATTTAACCAAATCTTGGCCATAAACCAGTCAAAAGTGCAAAAGTTTAATGAATCCTTGTATATTTTTCTGGCTACTTATTGGAACTTCCAGCAACTTTCTGGCCCCTAGAAGAAATCCCAGGGCGATATTTAGGCGATTTAATTTAGGTTTTTCCTTAGGATTTCCTTTAACAAAAGGCAAGGAGATAAAATAAGAGTGCTTTTATGGCGAAATTAAAGCCTGGTACTAATGTAGCAGCACAAAAGCTGCAGCAGCATTCGGCCGCGCGTGCACAGTGAAAGAGTCCAGCTTCAAGCTCTGCAACAACGGTTGTTCAGATCAGGCTGAAAACTGTTGTAGATTGAATTCGGCCGCTGAGCTTTCGCAGCATGTAGAGCATAAATACTATGTGTGATGCTTCAGTAGCCAGCTGCTGCAGCCCGCGTGCAGTGATCAAGACTTGTAACTGCAATCTGTGTTGCTGTTGTTATATGTCGACGATGCATTGTGGTTTTGATCAAGCTGCACAGGTTACTACTACTGCTCTAGTAGTGTCAAGCTGTAGCTGGCGCTTGCTAACTACTTTGGTCCTGATCAGAAGACACTTCTTCTTCATAGATCGGCTCCGGATCAGTGGGGCCTGAGGAGCTAGTTTTCCCAAGCAAAAAAGAATTAAATAATATCAAGGTTTGTGATTTTATGTGTTGTGCCGGATCTCGTCTTTTGGTTTCACGGTACTACCCATTTGCTTGTTGTACTGGATCAATGCGTTCTTTGATTCACACAATCGATGATCAATTTCTGTGGCAGTCAGTCTAATAATGCACAAGCCCCCCTTCAAAGACTGGGTTGTCATGTCTGCCATCCTGTTTGGAAGATCAGTGAGCCTGCTGTTGCACTTGGCCTGCTGGAGGTGGATTGCTCCCCGGCCCTTTCAGTTTTCACAACTTTTCCTGGTTCTTATTGATGGTAGTTAACGGATCATGGGAGATGCGATACAAGTTTGTGGATATAATTTCTGTCTGTTACAGTTTTTTTATTTGTATTTTGCAGATCAGAGAGTTGGAGATGTCAACAACAGCTCAAGCAGCTGATGGTGGCAAGCAGAGGCTAGAGCTGCTACTTTTGCAAAGAGAAGTAGAACAACAGCAACAACAAAACCACTATATCAGCAAGTCGCTCAACAGGATGCCTGAGGCTCCAGTTCGAATTGTTCACCACCCAGTGCCGGCCTCCTCTGGTGTCCTGGTATGAGGGCTTTTGTCCTCATTTTTTGGCATCTTTTGGTTGTTGTCCAAATTTTTCTAGCGTCCATCTTTTAGAGACTGTTGTTTGAAATTTTTGGGAGTTACAACAACAACAAATTAGTCATGACTGCAATTAATGTCCACCGAGAAACATGCACATCATGCCACTAACTCTCATCTCTGCAGGTACCAAGAGAGATACAGTTCTTTCCTTGCACAATCTCAAGGGCAGTTGAGGCATCAGCTGGAGCTTCTTTCGGCACGAGTTTCCTATATGGAACAAAGAGTGTTGAGAGATCCATTGAAGATCAAGGAGAAGACCCAGAATATTGGCAAACACTGAAGAGTACTCGTCCTACATGGGCTTCAATTGAGTCAGACATTTCCTGCCAGGAGCGTGGGAGAGGGTTGAGCAATGCATCCAACCTCGCAAATGGTGTGGGTCATGTGGCATGTAATGAACAGGTGGAAGAAGGTGACCCACTGCCCAAACGGCAAAGGAAGATGATGCAGATCAGGCATGCTCATTTCCAAACTAGTTCAGCTACTTTGGTCCTTGCATAATCTTGTGTAATATCATGTGCCCATTCCCTAATGTCAAATTGCAATTTTTTTGGTACTATACGTCACAATAAACGCCACATATTGTACATTGGAATGGATGAAACTACATAATTTACTTCACACAAGTGTCATGAGCCATGGCTTTCTGTATGATAAAAGCCACTTTCTCTTGTAGTGAGCTAGGTTTTGCTACCTTCGCGTGTTACATAGATCAGAGATACAAAAGTGAAGTGTTGTGTTTTTGTTGTCGACTTCATTTTCAGATCTACTAGTTCTGGTTGCGGCATCACTAGTTCGAGTTACCTAGTTTGCGTATTCTTGAACAGGATTTGGGAACTGGGGGGGGGGGTGGGGGGGGAGATTTCTTGTGCAGAAGATCAGTCACAGGAGCTATGAATGCAGAAAGCTTGTGGTTGCTGAGATTGGTATCTACCATTGTGTTGTGGTGTAATATTATCGCGGCTCCCATGATCAGCAGCTGCCAGGCCCAATTAGTCCCAGCGATATTTTCCTTCGGAGACTCCTTAGCAGATCCCGGCAACAACAACTACATTCCCAGTCTTTCCAAAGCAAACTTCCCGCATAACGGTGTGGACTTTCCTGCTGGTCCTACAGGCCGCTTCACCAACGGTCGAACCACGGTTGATCTCCTTGGTAAACAAAAGCCTGAGCTTACTTCCTGCTCCTCCTCCTCCTCCTCCTCCACCTGATGTCACTTCTAAAATCTTCTATTTCTTTCCTCTTTGCAAACACTGGATTTCCCCCAAAGCTCTAGCAGATCAATGGGTTTTTTTTTCCTGGCTAAATTTTTTTTTCAAAATTTGTTTTTTGGGTTAAATTCTAGTCGCAAGGTTTAGACAATTTTTGGGGATAAAGCACCAGGTTTCTTTATTGAGTTCTAGCATGTAGCCAAAAAATGTGAAGGATTACTTTAAAATTTTACTTTCATGCCTGGTCTACAGCCAAATTTGACTCAGTCTTCTTGTGGATGTTCGCCAGTTTGGCTACATCACAAAATTGGAAAAAAAAAACCATGCTGATTATCCAGAGGCAAATCTTTAGGTTGCTGTTCAGCCTGTGCACACTAGAACGAGAGTGCAATATGGATTTGCCTAAATTTTGCATGCATGCATGCATGCAGCTTCTTTCCCGAATTCTCAAGATCCCATCTTTGACAAGTACCCCTCTAAACAATACCTTTACCATTCCAGCAATAAGTAAATTATTTTCAGTAAATGTCAATTTCTCTCAATGTCAGCTGCTCACAATGTCCAAAGTTCTAAGAATTTGTTTGACAGTAATATTGACTAGCTGCCCTAAAGCTCTCAGTGGTGCTTGGTGCCTAAGTAGAACAAAATTACTTGGCATTTTTTTCCCCCACCTCAATTGTAAGAATTTCAAAACAAAATTTAATTTTTTCTGCTGAAATGAAAATACATTATAACAAAAGATGTCTCTGTATGTCAAGTGATTTCATTTGATTTTGAGTAAATTCATTAGTTGTAATGAATGAGGATCAGTGAAATGGCAATGAATTCACTAGTTTAGTGAACAAAGACTAGTGAACTGCACCCACATTTTGTAATAATGATAATAATAAATAATAAACAAATTATAGATATATATATATATACCTCGTGAAGAAGATGCCAGAATGATATAGGTACTATGGTACTTGGGTGCATGACCCCATTTTTCTTCACTAGTGGGAGCTTTATTGAGCCTTGTGTTGATGATATTGTCAAGTGGTTTTATAAATCCCAGCTTGAGATTTGGGACTTATTGCATCATGTGCAGGTGAATTTCTCGGATTCAAGTACTACTTACCACCTTATCTTGCTCCTAGCACCAAAGGGAGTGCGATTCTTAATGGTGTAAATTATGCCTCCGGTTCAGCTGGAATACTGAATTCAAGTGGCTATCTTTTTGTAAGAAAGTTTCAGCTCTGAAAATCTCTAGTTATAAATTTGGGAGACTTTGGAATAATTAGTGCTGCTCAAGGAATTGAGTAAAAATCGAAAGTCTTTCTATTTTCCAACCTCTTGAGATTCACAGATTGCAAAAAAGAATCCACTGACCCAAAATCCTGCACCAAGTAAAAATCTGTTGCAAGCAAGCCAGTTAACTATGTATTCTATGGTCTTGACTAATTTCATGTAAATGTGTGTGTGTGTGTGTGTGTGTGTGTGTTTTTCTCTGGTTAATGCAGATAGGGCGCAATCCAATGGACCTACAACTGGCCCAATTTGCAAACACTTCAGCTGAAATTAAGCAGATTCTTGGTCCGGAAGCAGGAGAACAGCTTCTTTCACAAGCTCTTTACTGGGTGAATATGGGATCAAATGATTTCTTGGACAATTACTTTGCTCCTGACTCCCCCATTGGCAACCTCTCTTCAGAACAAGTCAATGCTCTAGTACTTGGCACTTATGAACAACAACTCACGGTAACAACGCTAGACTATGATTCTTCAACCTCCCCCCATGTGTAGTATTTATACCACCATTGTTGCCAAATTTACAAAGGAAAGGAAAATTTGTGCATCAAAATCCATCTGGGACTTGGAGGATTTCACATTGTCCATGGTTTCTTATAAATAGTTCCATATTGTGTTCCCCCCCCCACATGTCCACTTCTCCTCCTTTGCAACATTATTTAGGGTCTTTATTATCAACCTAGTAGTCTTATTATTGAGCTTGAATACATGATGACAAACAAGAGATTTGTGTTCTTTTCACAGAGGTTATACTCAATGGGAGCACGGAGATTTGGGGTGGCAGCAGTAGGCCCATTAGGGTGTATCCCGTTTGAACTCACATACACATTAGCTGTTAATGGAACGTGTGACCAGACTGTGAACACACAAATTCAATCATTCAACGTCGGCCTCGAAGCTCTTGTCAATCAACTTAGCTCTCAACTCAGTGGTGCTCAATTCACATTTCTGGATGCTTATACCATTGTTGATACTATTATCCAGAACCCTTCAGATTACGGTCAGTTCCTTAACCCTAACCCTAATTACTAAGTCCCTGCCCCGTATGTGTAGGGTAAAGCCCTAGGACCAGGGCTTTACCAAAATAAGGGACCCTGAGAGCCAGGGGTGTGTCCCAAATTTTGGTGAAGCCTATTCTGTGAGCTTTAACCAATGTAAAGATCATGACACAAAATGTGATAACCCACACGAAAATGGAAAATCCTGCATGAAAACAGAATTCTCTCCTCTCTTTTCAGAGGGAAATTCAGTTTTGTAAAGCTTGTCAGAAGAATTGCCAACCAGGTCTTTACGTGTCACAGGTTTATGTTTTGAGAAGTAGTTCATCAATTGATTTGTTTTGGAAGAGTTTGATAGTATGCTGGATACTATAGATGCCCTAGAAGCTAAAACTTCAGTCCTTCAGACTCCTAAGCTCAAATACCCACATTGATTGTTGATATTCAATTTGGGCTCTTAGAATACATGTTCACAATTTGTAGCACAAGATTTTGTGAAGGCAGGCCTTTTACCCAAAAGCACGACCCCATGCTCTTTGAACAATCTTTTTTCTTTTTTCTTCTATCCTTGCTACCCTATGTCCTTACTTCTTGCATCCCAGAGAGTTTAACCAACCCATAATTTGAAGTTTTTGATTGCTCTTGAGAGTGTGACACCTACTTTTCCTTTTGTGCAGGCTTTACCATAGTGGATATTGGCTGCTGCGGAATTGGAGGACCTTACAGGGGTGCACTTCCATGCACCCCTTTGGCAACCATGTGTGATGAAAGAACCAACTATGTATTTTGGGATCCATATCATCCAACTGACAAAGCCAACATCATAATTGCTGACAGATTTTACTATGGGAATACCACCTTTGCCCGGCCCATCAACGTTTTTGAACTTGTCACTATGGACCTTTGAATCCAATGTTGTCTACTGTTCAAGTAAATTATTTCCTTGCTTGAAGTTTTTTTTGCCTTAGCTGAATATCACATATAGCTTTTAGAGTGTTGTAGTTAATTCCACTTTACGGATCATAGCTTAGTTGCAACTCCTGATTAACATATCTAATATAGTTTAGTGGCCATCAAGTTGCGAGGATTCATGTCATGGAGAGCAACGCAAATTGGTACCGATGGTTTTCTAACCATCAAGTTAGCTTTGACATTAGAATTGAGTGTTCAGCCAAATTTCTATGTGCTAACGGAAGACCTTAAGAGCATCCCCACCATTGCCCAGCACAACATGTTTTGAATGAACAACAATAAAGTTTATGTTGGTTTGAGGCAATAAAATGGTGATGGGCTAATATTTGCGCACAACATGTTGACTTGCAAAAGGCATTGCACAATAATAACAACGACTTTTGACTAGTCGAATAAATGATTGGTGTAGGTGGTTTGTTATTAGTAGTCTCTCACTTTTTTTACAATCTTAAATTTCATGTCTATGGGTGAGGCTTAGGAAACAACAAGTAAGCTATCTCGAATGTGAGAAATATTTTTATAAATGCAATTATCATGTATAGACAACTTGTTTCTAAGGTATTCTTTCACCAATGAAAGTTGCTCTTAGCACTATCAAAACATTGTTTTAACGATTGGTTTTTTTCAACTTTAGTCAAATCAAACTTGTTGCTTATGTCATTTTTAATCAATTTTTAATTGCTTATGTCATGTGTAATTATTTAAAACTAATCATAGGTGCAATGAGATCCCTATTGTGAAGCTACCCAATTCTTTCTAAACAACTTGATTGGGTTTCCAATAAATCCTGATTTTATCATCCATTTCATATCTAGCACATTCAAACAACACCTATCATCGAACACAAGTAAGAATATCTTGGGCTTTAAGTACAAATTTGTGTTAAATGTGAAGGCTTCTCAATTCTATATGGTAATGGTCATCTTCTAGCCTCCTTTGTATAGGTCTCCTTGGTTCATTACCTTTTAACTAAATTGAAACTTTGTTTATTTTTCCAAACACACATGCATGTTAGATTTTTTGCATCTCTCTTTTCTTCTTCCTTCTTTTGTTTTACTCATTCATCTTTCTTCAATTCACTCCTCATAGGCACACACTCAAATGTGTTGAGCACAATTAGAAACATCCAACATTTTTGAAGAAATAATGATAAGCTATTTACTATTAAGGAAGAGCGAGGATAAGGCACTAGTGATGAGATAGTCCTTGTTAAATTTACCACACACCTTCATTGCATGCAATACCACCTTAATAGGTTCCCGAGCATCTCTTCATTTGATTGATTAATCAAGGTGTTGTCATAGTGTTGTGGTTCTTGGCATTGTAGTTTAGGTTAGATTTGAGTCCTTGGATACACTACCTTGACTATAGATCAACAGGGAGTAAGAAATTTGGAAATGTTTAAGAAAGTGTTTTGATTATCTTCCTTCTTTATCTTCAATCTTTATGTGGGTTCTAGGCATGTGTTTGAGTATTTGGTGCATGTCACATCTCCTCCTCCAACCATAACTTATCAAATTTGAGCACCATTGTGTTCACTTTTGTTAATTTCATTTCATAATTTGCCTTCAAGGATTTCAATCTCTTGACATTGATACAGCCCTACTTCAAGTACCATCTCTAGGGGGAGGACTTCACTGAGTTTTAACCTTATTGGTTCCTACTTAGTAACCCATTTTACTCATCTTTTTCTCATATTGTAAGATTCTATCTCCCACAAATCATTAAGGGGAGGGGAACTTTCTAGCTTTGTAAAACAAAAGCAAAAATTAATGCACTACCCTTCCTTTGCTTCTCCCTAGCACAAGGATTTCAAGTTTCAACCTTAAAAGTCTTTCAAGATAGGGTTTACTTCAATTCATTAGTTACAATTCCACACTAGTTACAAATAACTCTTTACTCCTCTATATCCCATTCACTCCTCCTCTTCATGTGCCTTTAAGCTTCAACTTCTAAGTAACTAAAATTCTTGTAACAAAGCATATAATGAAAACCTTCAGTTCATGAGAACAAGAATTATTAACACCCAATTGCACACCATACTCATGACCATCTCAACAATGATGGAATTTGGCTGGAGATGGATAACACAGATAAGTACTCAGATTAGGGTTAGGGCAGGATAATGGGACAGGTTTGGTGATTTGGGCTATGGATTTTGAACTTCACACTTGTGAATCAGGAACTTCCTGTGCTGCTTCAAGAACAGAGGAAATTAGTTCTGATCCAGTGAGAAACTAGTACCTCATGCTGAAAGTCAGGAAACAAAGAATCTTATCCTGTCCGCAACAACACACCAAGAAAGTTCTGTGGATGTTAACAACAGGCTACAGCATAGCAAAATTTGTCAAAAACATTGTTACCTTTCTGAATCTCCAGGTTGCCCATCTGATGTGAATCCCAGACTCTATACATTGAAAGATGATCAACCATTGAGGCATAACGAAGCCCAGTATCCCTCCTCGTGAGGGATGAATATTCCTACAGGAAGAGACATTGCAGCTAAATGTTTTATTTCTAAACTGGAGAGGCACCCATGATACAAAGGATGTAGATCCTGCTACTGCAAAGACACAACATCTGTAATCATCAACAGCTTGCTTCATTAGACAAGAAATACAAGTACAAAGAAAAGGACTAAAACTCACCTCCTATTCACAACCCCCGTGATGAAATCCCACCTGGATGCACCTGACTTTGTGCAGAAGCCTCTACAGATAGTGTACAAATTAAGCAGGATACTGAAGAGAATTCAAGGGCACTAAAAGTGTGTAAACCCACTGAATGAAGCCGCACATCCCCCATCAAAGTTGGACTAATGTGGTGACCAGCAGAAATCTCTGAAAGGCACAATAACTACTAGTAGAAGAATTGATGATATCTTTGAAAGGTGCAATTTCTAGTCGAAGAATCAAGATCTTAGAAAGGCACAAATTCTATGGCAAGGATTGAGATCTTTGGAAGGCACAATTTCTCGTGGAAGAATTGAGGTCTTTAAAATGCAGGAGTTCTGGTGCAAGGATTGCAATCTTTGAAAGGCACAATTTCTGGTGGAAGAATTGAACTCTTTGATGGGCAGAATTTCTGGCGCAAGGAATGAGATGTTTGAATGGAAGAATTTCTGGCAGAAGAATTGAGGCCTTGTGAAAGGCAAGATTCCAGTGCAAGAAATGAGATCTTTTAAAGCCACAATCCTAGAGTGGAAGATGTTTGAAAGGAAGAATTCTAGTGGAAGAGTACTAGAGATCTTTGGAAGGCACAATTCTAGTGGAAGAGGAAGAGATCTTTTGAAAGGCACAATTCTCTAGTGGAAGAATTCCAAGTCGGGCCAAATGGAGGAAACAGCATCTCCTTCTTCATACCCATTCGTCGAGTACCCATTTGTTGGTGTGCTGCCTTCTTCATCTATGGTACTGGAACCATGTGGTGGAGATGAGCTGTTGGGAGCTAGGGATCCCTCTTGCACACTGGGCTTGTTCTCTGTGTCCAAACGTGACAACATATTACATGCCTCATCTCCTTCAGCCTTCCCATGCAGGTGGTTGTCCTGAGGACTGTTGCCTATGTTGTTGTGTTCATCCTCATTTGCACTGAGGTCAGCAGATCCATCATCATGTTTGGATTCATTCCAAATTGCTTGTTGTTGCAGACCACGGTCTTCAGGCACTGAATTCCCCCACTGAGTCACCTGCCCGACAATTGTGCTGTCGCCTTGATTCATCTGCAATTCCAGCCCATTCAGAGTGCAATAGTAGCTGGATCCATTTGTATTGACCACTGGGTGGTTCGCAGCTGGATTGCTGCCTTGTGCAGCATACATAGCATGCATGGTGGAGACCTCTGAATGTGGGCTCATCATGAGCTGGGTCTTGTTCATCACAGGATAGAAAAGCCCAGCAGCTGGATTGTGAAGATGCTCCAAGTAATTCTCTTGCGGCTCATACCCAGTCATGTTGTAAGGGAGATTGACATCCTGCATTAGCAACTGCTGGAAGCCAACAGTCTGCTGCAACAGAGCTGGGCTGCTGCTGCTAGAGAGAGCTCCTGAACTGGGAACTCCACCTTGTGTTGCAGCTGATCTGTTGTTGTGATAGGGCTCAGATCTCTGGCTCCGGCTCTTCTTCCTGGACCCACCACCCACAGGAACATTGCGCAGAGTGCCACCCATTGTCCAGTACCTTTGACATTGCCTGCAAAAGTATCTAGGCTGCTTCACGCTGTAGTTGTTGAAGTAGCAGAATTTGGTATTCATGGATGCACATCGCGGGCAAGGGATCACCTTGGCTGGCTTCTCTAGGACATGATCGCTTCCGCGTCCCGGAGAGCCGCCTCCTCCAGCTGAATCACCACCCAGTGAGGCGTGAGAAGAAGATGTGGCATCTACCCCCTGAACTTGCTCCTCCTGCTGCTGCAGCTGGGCTCCAGCTCCTCCTCCTGCAACGTCGGCACTATCCGAATTCACCGACAACTGCATGACTGAAAAAAATAGAAAATCTGCTGAGTCTACCTCCCTCCCTCCCTCCAAGCCTTGAGGAAAAAAGCAGCAACTTCTTCAGCAGTTTGGCTCAACAGCTCCCATTCCAAAGCATCGCTCAGCACCCAAAACTCAGATCTCCGAATCAACCCACCTCAATATCGAAATTACAGATCACAACAGCTCTTGGTCTCTGTGTCAACAACCGCAACAAAGCTAATTCCTCAAGAAGATGAAGAAAGAATTGGAAACGAATCCCGGGGGGAAAAAAGCAGCAGTTTGGATTCCACCACTGACAAATCGGACGGCACCCAAAAGGCAAAAGATGGCAACCCAAATTCAAACCCGGGTCTTTTGCAAGAGGAGGTTGTTAGTTGTTAACCGACACAAAGAAAGTCAGAAGAGAGAAGAAGAAGAAGAACCCAAATCCCTCCTCCTTCTCCTCCAGCTCTTTTTCCCCCTTTCCAATGGCCTGAAAAAGCAACCCACAAAAAAGATGAAAAGACGACGACTACAACTAAAACCCAGCCAGGGACGGCTGCCTCTCTCAAAACCCGATATCAGGAAAAGCTCATGAAACCCAAAAAGAGAAAAAGCACACACTCCAAAACAAAACCCAGAAAAAAGAAAAAAGAAAAAAAGACAATGATAACAACTTATTACTACTACCGCCAGAAAGAAAATAGAAAGCAATCTAAGCAGAGGAGAAGAAGCAGCAGCAGAAGCAGAGCGTCAGGGCTGTACCTAATAGTAATGCCTAAAACTTGATAGATTGCAAGAAACGAGAAAAAGTGGGTAATGATTTCACAGCAAAAAGTCCAACGACGTGAAAAGAAAAGTGCAGCAGCAGCAGCAGCAGCAAAGGACTGATACTTAAAATACAGCAGAAGCAGCAGCAAAAGTGGTAGTCTTTTAGGGTGTAGAGAGAAAGGCAGGCAGGCAGGCAAAAGGGGGGGGTGGGGGGAGGGGGGACGGAAACAGCAGCACAGCAGCAACAATGGCGATGCCCATAAGACCCAATAAAACAATAGCGGATGTGGTATGAATGGTGGTGTATGGGTGGCAGGGATGGACGGATGGATGAATGGATGGATGGATGGATGGATGAGTGTGACAGGCATTACATATAGTAAAGGAAGAATGAAGCTTCCCCTAGGTTCCTAGCATGGCACAATGACAAAAATGAAAGGAAAATATCCATCCCTTGTCCATCCATTCATTCATTCATTGCTTCCATCGTCCTTACTGATTACTTATTCCAGGTTTTTTCAGTCCTTCGGGTTGGCATCGACGTGGGTTGCTGTCTGCCTTAGACAAGTGGGTCCTCTCTTCCGCCCACCCCTATCTTTTCTGCATGGTTGTTGCTGCTGCTTCCCCCCACCAACCCTAACCCCCCCCC
>Ga0116231_10002552_pt1 | contig 38129 bp, 21 predicted proteins | sample S1TSphgellanicum_2_FD_89695 | JGI IMG/M metagenome (GOLD analysis project Ga0116231, IMG submission 89695) | Host-associated microbial communities from peat moss isolated from Minnesota, USA - S1T2_Fd - Sphagnum magellanicum MG | ecosystem: Host-associated > Plants > Peat moss > Unclassified...
CCCCCGCCCGGTCCTTCACATTTCTCACTCCGGTTCTTTAACCCGTCCAGCCCCCCCGCCTGGTCCTTCGCATTTCCCACTCCGGTTCTTTAACCTGTCGATCCCCCCCGGCCGATCCTTCCCATTTCCCACTCCGGTTTTTTAAACCGTCGATCCCCCTCGCCCGGTCCTTCACATTTCTCGCTCCAGTTCTTTAACCTTTCGGTTCCGGTTCTTGAGAACCCAACAGGAACAAAAGAATCGTTGGTTCCTTTCATTTCAACAACCTTGCCAAGCTGATGGTTTTCGTGCAAGAACTACCACTTTGTCGGCCGGTTCTTTGACTTTGTCATTATTTTGAGGCCCATAACTATGTACCAAGACTACTTTAACTGTCCGTGGCCACTGTCCGTCTGGAGGTACCCATTGCCTCCCTCTCTCCCTCGCTCCCTCCAGGACTCCGAAGATCCTCCCCTATAGGAACCGGCGGGCAAGTATCGGGTATGAGGGTCCTGAACCGACAGTTCTCAAAGATCCAAAGATCTGACTTCGTAAATCGCAGCTGATTTTTTCCGATGTTTTCAAGAAACGTACCAGTTCTTGGTACTAGCCAACCGGTGGTTCTTCGCCGGTTCTTTTAGGAAATGTTGTGGTCCTTTGAACACACACACTCTCTCTCTCTACTGTCCGTCCGGAGTCAGGGGAAGGAACTTTCTTCCTTTAATATATATGATGATACTAAAACCCTAAAACTATCCTGTAACAACTTCTTGAATCCTATGAAATTTCGGGCATGATGAGTAAATTAATAAGTTTCAAAACTTTCAGCTAGAAGAAGGGACCTTAGTTTTCTAAAATTTTGAAAATTTTAAAAAAACAATATAATTTTTTCTGAACCTGAAAAGGTACTACAATATACTCTATAATGATTTTTTAATTTTTTTATTGTTGAAAATTTCAACATTTTTGAGAATATAATATAATATAGTGTCAAAGCTGCCAATGTACTACAGTAATTCAGCTGCAATCCAGGGAGGTAGATTTCTGCTGGATTTTGGAAACAGGTTTTTGATGATCACCATTCAGACATGATCAGAAAAAAAGAAAAAAGAAAAGCCTACAAAAAGCCTGGTAGTCCTTGAAGAAATATTGGCTGTGGAAAGTTGTAGGTAATAAAAGCTTTCAAATTGATATTATTTATTTATTTATTTATTTATTTCAAATTGATACCATATCATCATTATCATCAGCTGCTTGTACTCTTGCGTGGTTTTTTTATATTAAAAAAAACTCAAGAATTAGGGTTTTACTCGGCTATCAAAGTTTTTGGGGGCCAAAATCTTGACATTTTGGCGGCGAAGGTAAACCCTAAACGTCTCATCTCTGGCCACTTTCTTTTGCAAAATTCGACACTGTAGGTGCGAAGTTGCACACCGGACAAAAGAAAGCTGGTTTGGATCCCACAAATCTTGATCCCACTTGATCATACAATTTGTTTGTTGGACTTGCCTACCAAGGCAAGGATATTGTGCTTAGATTCATTATAGAGTGTACCTAGTTAGCTTAATGGATATTGGCCCCAAGGTAATAAGTCTATTTTTATATGAGGATTTTTGAAAGATGATATTATAACTCTATGACTAATCTCAATGTTAAATAGGTGATAGCTTAATATTAAGTGAATGTTAGCTTCACATAAAATTTTCATGTTCAGTAAAATTATGTCCTAAATGACTAGTGTAATGTTAAGGGACTTAACACTAGAGTCCCTAATACCAAGTGTGAACGTACCTTAAGAAGATTAGGTATTTGTTTGTTTTGTTTTGTTGGATGCGACCACATTGTAACCCTCCCAAACATTGGCCCCTCCCCCTTGCTCCACTTTTGGTAATGTTGGAAAGCCCTTGGTGAGGCTCGATGGGCACATTTGGCATTTCACAATGTTTTTTTGGACCAACAAAGCAAAAGTTATTGAATTTGAGTGATATTTGTCTAAATGGAAATTAGTTTAAATTGTTAAAAAATGAAAATTTCACAATTGGGTTTCATACGAACTCTGAAATGTGCCATACATGTGTAAATATTAATTTTTTTTGCCCTACCATTTACTCACTTATACCCAATACCATATGTACAAGGCAAATGATGAAATACTTATCCTTTACCTTTACCCTGCAAATACGGTAAATCTTCATCATTCACTTTTATCCTGAACATTTTTATCATTCTTTATGGATGTCACTTAAATAGTAGGGCCATTTATCATTCTTCTGGATGTCATTTAAAATGGTAGGTAGAGCTACAATGTGTGTTTCCAATTTTGTATGTTGAACATTTATCATTCTTATGGATGTCATTTGAATGGTAGAGCCATTTATCATTTTCTTCTGGATGTCGTTTCAATGGTAGAGTCATTATGTGACGAGCTTCTTTGTTGCTTGGTACAGTGCAAGAATGTAGTTTTTTCACTTTGGTCCCACATTTTACGGAATGTTCACCAGGTGTTAAGTTGCCCGCATGTTGTGGAATGTCAACCAAGAGATTTAATTTAATTTTCAGTGAAGAAATCATTCAATATTCAAGAACTTTTGCACTGCAAGTCCAAATGTCATGGAACCAAGCCCATCATGCACCCCTCCTCATCCAGAGCTTTCCAAAGACGCCAAGAATACTATCTGAAGCATCCTGTTTCGGTGGATCTCATAACTACAAAACAAAACAAACTACCTTCCTTCATAGTTAGATTTGAACTTTGGAGTATATGGTGGAGTTGTTGCTATTGGTTTTTTCTTCCTAAATTGGTTATTTAATTAATTATCCATTTAAAATTTAATTATCCCTTTTGGTGTTTGTCCTTGCAAAATTGCACAACCCTACATTTTTTTTTTTACAAGCATACAAAAGAAGAATGATGTCAAAAATCAACTTTTATTAATACTAAACAAACACACACCACCACAACAACAACAACAATGCTTCAATTGTTCCCATGACCAAATTCAATTTTTAAAAATATGAAATGTGAAAGAAATAAAACATATGATATTTACAACCCCTTCAATTGTTTCTCTCTTTTGAATAAAATTAAACTCAAAATGAAAAGTGAAAGAAAACACACACACACACACACACACACACACACACCAACCTTTTCTTTTAATTTTTGTTTTTTTTTGGAGTGTGATCACATTGTTGCAAACTTTTGAAAAACATTTGTTGAAAATCCAATGATTTTTTTTAAATTCACAAAAAAACAAAATTTTTGGCCACATTTCTATACATGGTTCAAATTGATAGCCAAAAAAGAGAGGAAAGGATTAAAATAAATTTCTTTTCTTACTTTATAATAGATTAAATTGGCTTATGGATGATATATATCGTAGCTACATCACAAACTTGGAAAAAAAACACACACACACACACACACACACTCTCACTCATGCGAGCACTCTCTCTCTCACACACACACACACAAAACACTCGACCATTTTTCAACACTAGAATGAACAAGAGTTAGGGTTTAGGGGTTTAAACCCTAAACTCTAAAAAGCCTAATTTCCCTCTGGGGAGGCGACAGGGAATTTCAGTTTGTTGTTGGGCGTTGTGTTTCTTCATTGAGGATTCCAAACCTTCATTGGGTTCATTGTGGTTATTGCCCCAAGCTAATGGACGTGCATGTGTAGATTTTGGGTGCACCCATCCAATTGATGGGTTGTTTTGAAGTCTACCCATCTAATTGTTGGGTTTGTATAGGGCAAACACAACTAGTTTGTCATGGGGGAACTTCATTGTGAAGAGAATTGGTGTATGAGTATCTGGACTTTACACCGGGTAACCCCCTTAGTGTGGGGGAGTCCCTAAACTAACTGCCCTTGGCTCCTCCGGCTTGGGGGGCAGTTATTTCGGGAACTCCCCACTCCTTGGGAGTGACCCTACACATTATAATCCCTTTTATTTGAATAAAATTAGGTTCAAAAAATTGAATAAGGCCTTAAAAAATAAAAGCATAATGCCTCAGACTTCAAATTGGCACCTACCAAGTGAATTGCCACCCACCTACCCTAATCAAAACCACAATGCCTTGTTGGACTTCAAATTGCCACCTACCAAGTGAATTGCTACCCACCTACTCTAAAAACCACTAAGGCCTTGTTGGACTTCAAATTGCCACCTACCAAGTGAATTGCTACCCACCTACTCCAAAAACCACAATGCCTTAGACTGAAAATTCCCACCTACAAGTGAATTGCTACCTAACCTAAAAGCCACAACCCTTTTAGACTTCAAATTGCCACCTACCTACCGGGTGAATTGCTACCTACTCTTCTTCTTCTTCAAATTACCACCTACCAAGTGAATTGATACAACCTACTCTAATAGAAACCACAATGCCTTAGACTTCAAATTGCCACCTACCTACCAGGTGAATTGCTACCTACTCTTCTTCTTCTTCTACTTCAAATTACCACCTACCAAGTGAATTGCTACTACTTACTCTAATAGAAACCACAATGCCTTGGACTTCAAATTGCCACCTACCTACCAGGTGGATTGCTACCTACTCTTCTTGTGCTTCAAGTTACCACCTACCAAGTGAATTGCTACTCCATCAAAAACCACAACCACCTACCTACCAAGTGAATTGCTACTCCATCAAAAACCACAACCACCTACCTACCAGGTGAATTGCTACCTTCTCTTGTTGTTGTTAGGTACCTACTGGTGTTGTTCTTCTTCTTCGTCTTCTTCTTCGTCGTCCCCGAGGAGATTCATTTTTCCTTCTTTGCTTACTTGCCTGCCTGCTGGGAATCCACGACTGCGAAACATGTGTTTCTAGTGGGGATTGTTGCGCGAGAATGAGCAGTAGCGACGACGATGAATGCCTGTGATTTTCCACCGATTTTGGTGAATTCTTTCAACGTTTTCGCGACCGATTTTGGTGAAGATCACATGCCAGTAGCAAGGAAGAAAGGAAGGAAAGGAAAGGAAAGGAAGGGAGGGAAGGAAGGAAGAACATCATTTGTGCTTTCTTCCGATTGATTCGTCAATTACACTGACTGACTGACATCAAGAAGTGCCAGAAAGAATTCAAGAGACTCCCGTGTTTGCTTCAATAATAATAATATTGTTCGTTCGGGGAACAGAGCAAAGCATGCGACGACGAGCGAGCGAGCGTGCGAGCGAGTTTGCTTCAGAATAGAAATTCTGCAGAATCCGAAGAAAAACCTTGGCAGGCTGTCGCCCGCCCGCTCTTGGATTCTAGAAAATTGCATCCCATCGTTCTTGCCACATCGCGCATTGTTTTAGCTTCAGCTTTCCTTTCTGCATGCAAGTGTTGTTGTACCTGCTGTTGCTGTCGCCAAAAGGCTTTTGCGCTCTTAAGCTTTTGCTCTCTCTCTGTCTCTCTCTCCGACAAACAATCTTCGAATGGCTGTAAGTAAGTACTGCTTCTTGTTTATTTTTCTTTCCTTTGCAGAAGCAATTTTCGAAAGCTTTTCGTAAATTCTTTCAACATTTTCTTTGATGAAGATCATAGACCGCCGGTAGAAAGAAGGAAGGAAGGAAGGAAGCAGATTGATTTGCTGTTGATTGAGGATTCTTCACACCGACATCAAGCAAGCAAGGGAAGAAGAAGAAAAAACTTGAGCCTGAGGAAGAGGCATCATCATCTCTCGCAGCGACAATCTTCGAATGGCAGGCTGTGTAAGTAGCTCTTGCTTTCTATTTTCTTAAACTCTGCAGAAGAAAAGATTTGTTTTGTTTTGTTTTTTTGTGTGTTTTGCATCAGGTTATTTAAGGCTTCTCTTTTTGCCTACCCGTTTTCTTGCTCCTCCGCAGGTTGCTGTGATCTTCCATCAGACCTGTTTGTCTCCAGCTTGAAATAGATTCTGTTTTTGTTGTGTGTGTGTGCATGTGTAGAAAATGCAGTTCCCAGAGTGCTGTTTGTTTGTTTCCTTTCCTTTCCTTCAGGACTGGACATCGGTTGTTGTTGCTGTTTGTGTTTCAATGTCTTTTTGGAATTGACGATTTGTACTTTTGTTGTTTTCACCAACTATCTGATCTCTCCCTCTCTTTTGTGTCTGCTTCACAAACACACATGATATGCAACAACAATGAGGCATGAGGAACTTGTGTGTGTGACTAGTTCCAATCCTCCTTTGCAATTTTGTAGCTTGGATATGCTGTGAGAAATTATGTCTTACGCTAAGTTGCAGCATTCTAACTCTAGAGTGAATGATCTTTTCTGGCTGTCATTAGAACTGCAGAACAAGAGGAAGATCCTCCTAAGACATACTTCTTTCTGTGCAGATTCTCTACTTCAGTGGTCTTGGTGAGAGAGAGGATTTGGTAGCTAGTGTCTTTCTGTGATATCTTCTTAAGCATTTGACAATGAAAATATTGTCTTGTCAGATCCTCTTATTGTGCAGTCACTCTTGCATTGGTATCACTGCCTGCAGCAGCCTTACAGCAATCACTAAAACTGGTCAATTGGAATGGAAGTGCTGCCATTGATCCCTGCACTTGGAGTAATCTAGGAGACTTCATTGTCTGCTGTTAGAAAAAGCCTTGAACACAGAATAGGTACCAAGCTGTATGTAATTTTGGACTTGGGGTTGTAAATCTATGATGCATTAGAGAGATCTCAGAGTTTTCTACTTGAGGATGAATTTGCACACGAGAACCAGTTGAAGTCACACTTTATTGAACTAAGTACCCACTTCTTCTTTTTCCTTTTTCTTTGCACAGGTTAGCATTTTGGGGTTTGTGCACTAGAAGATGTGGACAAATCGATCTAGTACCTGCTCTCAAGCTTGAACACTAATATTAGATGCATGTCTTCATGTGCTTGCTTGCTTGTAGCTGCTGCAAGTGTAATGTCTTTTCTGTTTCAGTTGCATATTATTATATAGAGAGGTGTGAGGTTGCTTGGGAAATCTGCAAATTTTCAGACATAGAGAGAGTCAAGGAGATGTAAGTAGGGCGCTGATTACATAAGATTTCCAGGCTATCTACATTGGATCTGAAGTTTTCTCCGGTATGATTTCATGAGGAAGTTTCATATGAAGGCAGCACTTAGCAGTTTGAAAAAGGTTCATGTTATTGGTTTTTATGCAGAACAGTAATATGTGTGTACATAGATCTCTGGAAACACCTGATTTTGGTGGGTGTTTGGTGTTTTGGTGGCCAGATTTTCCCAATTTGTAAGCACCCAAAAGGGACTTGAAGAAGATGTCTGCACTATGGAAAGCAAACTCACACAACTGCAGGAAAACTCGTTCACATCTGGGCTAATGAATCCTCACAGGTACAACAGGATATCTCCTTTGAATTGCCATCCAGTAGTGAGTGAAAGAGGGATCTAGAACACAATTAGTTCTCAAGAGGAAATACTCAGGAGGTTCTTATTTTAGTCTTCCAGGACATGATGATGAGGACACCCTAATGCCGCACTAGTGCTCAACCCAATCAGCAGGTAGATTACCAGTTGCAAGCTATCTACTTGAGTTTTGGTTGTTTGGAATAGAAAAGAAGCATCTTGGGGGGTGTTTTTTTTCTGTGGTTATTTTTATTACCCTTTGTTATTGACTTATCCAAGGAACTGCAGTATTGAAATTGACATAGAGCCTTGTTCCATGGTTTGCTTTGTAGTGCAGCTCTACAGGATGCAACAATCCTTGTGTTTCAAACAAAGGTTGACTTGGTTGGATTAGCTTACAAGGAGTACATTTATTGGTGGATCTCAATGGAGCCTTAAGGCGATAGTCAAGGTACATGGAAAGAAAGAAATCATTGAAAATCATTGCATGGATTGTAGCCAAACAGATTATCATGCAAAGAAATGCCCTTAACTACATTGATTTTGAAGAGGTGTCTTGGGCACAGCAGATAATTGTCACTATGGGGAGGAATCATGAATGAAGGTGAAAGAATATCACAGAGACAGACAAAATACTCTTCAAGTAAAGTTGTTTTTCATGAACAAGCTTTGCAATATTTTGCAAGGTGAAGGAGACACCACAATTCAACCATTTCGTGCTTTGATTATGATGGCTTGACAAATTCAAGCTCTGGAGAATTTTGATCAAGAAACTTGTGTGCAGCTAGCTGGAGCAAGGCAGAGCTAGCGGGAGCATGGCTTTAGTATGTCCTAATCGAGCAAGCGAGAGATTTGGATCTGTACTTCCCACCACCATCTCTTCTAGACTAGGGCTTTGCATGCATAATGTGAATAACTCTGCTGCTGTTCACAGAGCTAGAGAGTTTTGCATGGCAGAAAATTCATTGACTGCAGCTGCTTCCAGCCTCAATAATTGCTCCTCTGCTAGTAGTGGACACACTAGACAGGATTCATCTGAGAGAGGAGCAAAGCAACTCACTGCTGCTTCCCTTGAGATCAGTTCAGATATTCAGTCTGGACCTGGTGGTGGATCAGGCTTGTTGCTTGCAACAGTACCCAACTTGGGTATTGGTGCTGCTGTGGTAGGCAAAGCTCCTGGTAAACTGGCAAGCCCAACACCTGCAGGATGGTCAACCTATAATTCTTCTTCCAGTGTGAGCACCTTCCCAGCATCATCTGGCCGTGAAGACTGGTCAATGTTTCTTCCACCTGCTGCTCACATTCCTCCGGTCCTTGGAGGCCCACTTGCAATGACATCCTCTCATCTCTTCAGTTCTCCTTTGTCTGTTCCATCTCAGACTGGAACCAGTACTGCTTTCTCCAATTCTAGAGAGCAAGCTGCTGCTTTCAGTATCCGAAATGAATTCCACCTGCAATCTTTGAGTGCTGCACAGCCAATTGTTATGGGGGGGTCTATGTCAGGAGCTAGCTGTAATGCTGCATCATCATTGGGGAAGCTGATGGAAGAAGGTTCTTCTGAGCAGCAGCAGCAATTTCTGGGTGTAGCTGCTGGGTCTAACCTCCTGCAGCATGAGCTTCCACATGTGGGCTTTAGTGAGGCTGGTGGGCAAAGGAGGGACAAAGCTTCTTTGCCACCGAGTGATCATCATGACATCCTCCAACAGAATGTGATGGATCATGAGGACACCATTTCTGTATGGGTTGATGGGACCATTACAGAGTTGATGGCAGCCATGCCTGGTGTTCCTCTTCAACATCTGTTTGCAAAACTGATTGAGGTTCTGGAGCCTTGCAATATGCAATTACAGAAACTGATTGAATCTCGGTTTCATGCACTCTTTGGATCCACCACTGAAGAAGCTCCTGGGTGGCAGCTCCAGAGGTTGTCTCATGCACATGGGTCACCCAGTTCTGCTTCTCAAGCTGGTGGTCATGGTGGTTCTTCAAAGCGGATGCGTGGGAACACCAACAATGAAGAAGATGACTTGTTGAATGTGCGTGTCAATGAATTCCGCAGCAACTCGGGTGGAGGTGAAGTGTTGTTGCACCTCCAAGGAAAGCGTCATGAGCAGCACCCTTCTTCTCTTCTTCCTCAGCTTCCCCCACCCATGACTAGGGACTCAGAAGCTTTTACAACAGCAATTGAAGACAGGTCCATAGCTTCCTTACAACTTTCGCTCGATCCCTGGAACCAACGGATGCAAGAGCATTCTCAACAGCAACAGCAACAGCAGCAGGTAAGTGCTGTGGTCAAAGATCAGTTTCATCATCTGAGAGCGCTAGAGATGAATTTACTGCCAGTACAGCAGCAGCAGCAGCAACAACAACAACAATATCACCAGCCATTGCCCCAGCAGCAGCAGCAGCAGCATCGTCATCACCATGAGGAGCAAGCTAGAACCGCACAAAACTACTCTAGTACAACATTGCATCCAAGTGCTGCAGAAGTTGCGCACTATGGAAACCAAGCTTCTTCTTCAGTTTATGAGAATACCCAAGGCCTGGAGCTTCTTGCCCTTCTACTGCAGTGTGCCGAGGCTGTCTCAGCAAACAATGTCAACGATGCAAATTCCATGCTACTGCAGCTGAGTGAGCTTGCAACTCCATATGGAAGTTCGGTGCAAAGGGTAGTAGCTTACTTTGCAGAAGGGATGGCTTCCAGACTAGTGGCTTCTTCTCTTGGCTTCTTGTCTCCACTACCACCAATCCAGATGATCACCACTCAAAAGATCGTATCTGCAGTTCAAATCTTCAATGACATGTGTCCTTTGGTGAAATTCTCACACTTCACAGCCAACCAAGCAATTGTGGATGCCTTTGAAGGAATGCGAGATGTGCACATCATTGACATTGACATCATGCATGGATTGCAGTGGCCAGCTCTCTTTCACATCCTTGCTTGCAGACCCGGGGGACCACCCCAAGTACGCATAACTGGATTGGGTACTTCCATGGAGTTGTTGGAAGCCACAGGGAAAAGGCTTTCTGACTTTGCAGAAACCCTGAGACTTCCATTTGAGTACAATGCAGTAGTGGATCGAATTGGCAATGTGGATCCATCAGCTTTGAGAGTGAGAATGGGGGATGCTCTTGCTGTTCATTGGATGCAACATTCACTCTATGATGTTACAGGATCTGATCCTCAATTCTTGAGCCTTCTGAGGAGACTCTCTCCCAAAGTGATCACTATGGTAGAGCAAAACCTGCGACATGAGGGTAGTTTCATCGACCGCTTCATTGAAGCTCTTCACTACTACTCTGCATTGTTTGATTCTCTTGGTGCTAATTACACAGATGAGAATCTGGATCGTCACCTTGTGGAACAGCAGCTGTTGTCTTGTGAGATCAAAAACATCATTGCTGTGGGTGGACCAGCTCGTACAGGACAACCCAAATTCGTGCAATGGAGAGAAGAGCTCACCCAGGCAGGTTTCAAGCCTGTTTCCTTGAGTGGCAAAGCTGCCACACAGGCATCACTGTTGCTGGGTATGTTTCCTTGTGATGGGTACACGCTCATTGATCAAACAGGCACTCTGAAGCTGGGCTGGAAAGATCATTGCCTTCTTACTGCCTCTGCCTGGAGCTCCAATGCACATTCATGATCCATCTTGCACCAACACTCTCTCCACCAATTTGCAACACAGAAATGTATATCACCACACCAATTACCTACTCTTGCAGACTCAGCAGAATCACCAGCAGCTAGAAGATTCAAGATACACGGACACTACTACTCTTGCACGAGATTTCAGATTTCAGATTCACCAGAGCTCTCGATTCCCAACGAGCCCAACATCCCATCGATCAATCCATCAGCTGCTTGTTTCTTGTCAGGTACCTTCCTCATACAACAAACTCGAGATCATGATATTCAAAGCTCTCAATCTTAAGTACATATTATTTCCATCTTGAAGCTCTTCGAAGTTTTGCCTGTTGTGTGACATCAAATCTTTCACGATGTTTGCTCAATCAAGAAGAAGCTCCACCATCATGGATTCCTGAAACTTACTTCAGAAATGATGATGAATCTTCTTCAACATGTGATGATCCAGTGATGATGATGAATCTGGTTCAATGCATGCTTGATCTGTGTGAAGTCCTCGTTTTGTATGTAGACATATCATATCATGTTTTTGAACCCTGGCATTCAAAGCTTGAAGGAATGCTAAAATGCAAAGAAGAAGAAATTCTTTCAGCATTTGATAATCTGCAAATTGAGTACGTATGTTTTGGTTCAATTCTTCAGCCAATTTCTCTCTTGTTGCTAATTTATTGCTTCGATCGACATCCTCATCTTTTGCTGCTTTAATCATCTGAGGTTTTCAGTTGATGTCTTTGTTGTTTACTTCAAGGTGCTCTCCATCACTTCAGCTTTAACCCATGATTTTGTTATTGTTGTTGTTTACTGTCAATGGATATCCCACCATCTTTGTTGTACTGTGTGATTAGAGGTGGTGCAATTTTCTCTTCCTTCATGATTTTGTTGTTGTTTGGGGAAGTACACTGTGGGGTGGGGGGGGGTTGGGACGGTAGGGTTTAGGGCCCTAAACCCTAAACCCTTTGTGATTAGTAGGGCCTCCTTTCAGAAGAGAGCTTTCAGGCAGACTTGCTGCAACGGGACTGTTACTTCCTTGGAAGGTTTAGGGGATGCTTCATTTAGGATTTTGTTCCTGTTTGGAGTTTGGTGGAGAGTGGCTGAGGGGGGGATGTGGGGGTTGAGGGTTCAGCTGTAGACCCTAAACCCAACTTTGAACCTTGGTGATTTAGTAGGGCCTCCTTTCAGAAGTCAGCTAGCTTTGCTGGAACAGTGTTAATTTCCTTGGAAGGCGTAGGGTCGACCCTAAACCTGGAACAATTTTTAGCCTAGAGTGCATTATTTTCAGAATTTGTGACGAGGTCTGGCATTTTTACCTCACCTGAATTACATCGCACCTGATGATAATTGTACCATGGAATGGTCCGTTCCCACCTAGAAATGTAAATTACTTCCTATCTGGTGATTATGTAGTATGGGATGGGCTGTTCCACCTTTAGAAGCAGTTAGTCCATAAGGTAGGTAAGCTGTGTTGTGTAAAGTTGGTGATACAGTCTGCCAAGGCCTATTATCCATAGTGTAAACTGGAGACTCACATTAAATCAAAATAGTAGCTTCTGTGCATATTGCTGTTGTTGGTTGTCTCTTACACAAATTTTTTTGCCCAAATTCTCTTCATATATATACATATATATATATAGATAGAGAGAGATGATAGCGTTATAAGATGGAACCTAAAATGTAAATTAATATGATGTAATTGAATGCTTTAGGTCATCAAGTGAGCAAAAAATGCTGCTGTGTGGATTACTTTTAAAAACTGGAGAAAGAGAATTCTCATTTTTATTCTGATTGTTTTAAGTTTTAAAAACCTGGTACTGAGGTTCTTTGATTTTGAACTTTTCAAAAACCTGAAACCAGAAGTTATGACAAAATCAAAACAACTGCCTAACATTAGATGATACCCTTGTACATGATTTCCAGCCAGGTTGAATTTTTCAATGCTTCTTACACATTGAAAATTTGAAGATTTATGAGGGACTTTAGGTTGAGACAAAGGATCAAACACGCATTTGCTGGGAAAGGATTGAAGATCAGGGGATGAGATTAGTTTAGTGAACAAATAGTTCCAAAACACACCAAGTTGTATATTTATCAGTAACTACTGTACTTCTTGACCTTTGTGTGAAATTTGAAAGCCTGGATCCAGAACTTGTCGGTGGCATCGGAGCTTTACAGCACTAGATGATTGGTCATCAGCCCTGCAACCATTTGCATTCCTTGCAAACATGAAGAGTAGCTAGCTGGTCATCTGCAACATTGTTGACAAACTCAATAGGAAGTTTCAGAGTTTTCAAAGACCTGAAGAATCTGGGGGGAAGCAAACTGATCTGGACAAGCACTGCAAATTGGTCAATTGTCCTCCTTGGGCTGCAAAATGCTGCCAAGATTTAGAATGGTTGCTTCTTCCTTCTGTTGTTCCTAGGAAGCCCCTTGTGGTGAGGGATCAACTCCTCCTTCCTTGTCAGTTTTGCCATGTAGTAGTGAAGGTAGCTTCACCGGTGGAATGAGGGGTGGTTTTCTGTTGGTGTCAATCTTATCCTCATTGTTGTCTTTACCTGGACCTTTGAAACCGTCAGTCACTATCCCTCCAATATAACCCAATGGGTCACTCACCTTATTCTTCACTCTTTTGGCAACCTTGACGACTATGTACCTCCAGATAAACGAAGTGACAAGCATGAATCCTAAGGCCCAATGTGTAATTTGATTCTGTCTTACAATCTTCTTACTGATCTTTTCTTCCTCACTCTCGGTATCACTCAACTCATCATCTCTTTTTGTGGCCTTTTGTTGGTGAGGAAACCGAGACTTTGGACCCAACATTTGGAGAAGAACTTCAATCATGTCCTCATGTTTTGCCACTGATTCCACTGCTGCTTTGGCAGCTTCAGATGCTGCTTCAGCTGCCTGAGCTGCAGCTTCCACCATCCTCTTCATCTCATATGTTCTAAGTTTGACCTTCTGTTTGTCCCCAGATTTCCTGGTCACATCCCAGGAGGAACTGGAATCATATGTACTGCGGGATCGGGTTGCTTTCTGCCTCTGCCTGTGTTCTGATTTTTCAACCCTCAATGCTTGAACCTATAAACATGAACAAAATGGAACCATAATAGATTTCAGCTTATGCAAACACCACAAGAACTGTGAGCTTCATCAATGGGTTGTCATCAGTCAAACTGCACCGAATAACTTTAGAATTGAGAAAAACATATCTTACCCATTGGGTGGAGCTCATTCTTTTTTGTGACTATCATCATCAGCAAAAGATTTTCCAAGTTCTGCAAGGAAAAGGTTCTCATTCTTTTTTTTTCAATTTTGCAACATGGATATTCCTTAGTGAAGCACACACCTGGTGAAGCAACCTTGAAAGGAGCTCAAAGTCCCACTGGGAATCCAGAATTTCAGAACCTCCAGTTTGCTCCAATAGCACACCAGATTCAGACTCCTTCAGTCCTTCTCCTTCTCCATCCTGCTTCAACCTCTTTGATGATGAAGAAGTGCTTTTCTTCTGAAGAATCTGTACTAGAGCACCTTCAACAAGAACCAAGTCCTCTTGATCCCATTTCTGCGGCAGGAGGGATTTTGTGTCTCCATCTACTCCTGCCTCACCACCATGATCATCTACCCACCCATTGGAGCCTGATTCTCCAGAATCAGACCCCGATTCCTTCTCAAAATTGACATCTTCGTTGTCACTCAAGCCCTGATGAGCTGATACATTGGAATTATGACCCAAATGAAGCTCTCTTGCATTTCCTTGTTTATGGATATCTTTTGATGAGGAACTGGACATGATTCTGCTGCCAGTTGCAATTCCCACAAAGCTGCCTACAAGAGCAGGAGCCGAAAATAGCTGAGCTACATCACCATCTTTAAAGATGTTACATGAACCTCTCCCTCCTTCCAGATAATCCTGAGAGCATTGAGGAAATCCATCAGTCACAGACAGACGGGACCATCATGAATTAGGATTTTCCAGATGACCTAGAAATTTGAGGCAGATGAGAAGCATTCATTCATTCTCAAACAACAACAAAGAATCACAATCAAGAGCCTTTTCTTTTGGGTCCAAGCGTCACTGGTTGTTGCATTGGTAATGCAACCGCAAATCTCAAAAGAAGATTGTAAAAATCCTGACAGTGAGTGTAAAAAAATAATTATTAACCTGTTGTAAAGCATGAGAAGCTTCGCTAATCTTCCTCCTTTGACTCCCATGCTGTTGGTCACTGCACATAAAATCATGACCAGTTCCATGAGTTTTTTAAAGCAAGCTGCAGTGAAGAAGAACCTCTTGCAGAAAACTTCCAAGAAGAAAAAGTAGTATTCAACAAAAGAGTGAGCTAAGTAAAGAATCCAAGAACAGGCTGCAAATAAATTCAAATGCTCAAGGAGTTGTTACTTAGGAAAAAATCAAAGCTCTTACTTGGAAGATACTTGCTCAAGAGTTTGCTCCATCATGCTCTAAAGAGATATGTCCAAGAGCTTCAGTACCCACCCACTGGAACAAAGTTTGAACTTAGGGCTTCACAACATTTATTTCCTTTTGTGGGTCTGTGTTTTGACTACTACACTCATTCCAAGCTTTCCAATTCCATCACCTTGGAATCTCACAACTATCCTTCACATCTCAAACAAATGCTTAGAATTGCTGAAATTCTCACTGAAAATCTCACAAATTGCTGAAAGCCCACTCACTGCTGACCCTTTTTGTGACATTATTACTAGCATTTGGAGGAGGTTCACAAAACCCAGCCATCATTTACTATTATTATAATTAAATTATTGGGTTGGATTTTTCTTGAACCCTCTTGAGGAACTCGAAACCCAAAGAAGAATCTTCATTAGATGATGGACAAGACAATCAGTAGCTCTAAATATCTTGCAATTTTAAATTCACGAGAGAATTTCTAGTAAGGGAGAGAGATGCATGCAGAGTGGGTTTACCTTATTCTGTAGCTAAAATGCATAAACCCCAGCAGCAGCAACCTAGTTGATCAATACACCGAATCATCATCTCCAAACAATCACAACAAGTGCACAAAAACTGCTTAAGCCCAAAACAGGAACCCAAGAAAGAAATTTCCAACAAAAGAAAATTTCTTACAGCAAATTGCGAGAGCTCCAAGCAAAAAGACTTATTTGAGAATTGGAGGAAGGTTTGAATGTGGTACCAAACAGGCTTAAGAACTCTCCACACCCCAAAATCCAGTGTGCCGAATACATAGTGAGATGGAAGAAAAGGTACAAAGAAGATATTGTGTGGTTTGTCAAACTCTCGTCACTTTTGTGGATTTCTTCCTTGCATGCAGCAGCACAAATCGAGTTTTGAGGTCGCACAAGTTGTGGGTCTCTTTTGTCATCTTGCTCGCTGCTCCTGCGCCGCACCCAGCTTGCAGCTCGCCACTCCACAGACTGGAAAAGAGCCCAGTCTTACGCAACGTGTCGAGGCGGAAGTGGTTCTTCCTTAATATCCCCTTCTATGGGCGGGCGGGCGGGACGACGATTTTGCACTCTGGAATGTGTCAGTTCCAGTTAGGGATGTGGGGAGCCCAGTTAATGGTAACCGGTTCGGTAGACCAGGACCTGGCGAGAGTGAACCAAGACCTACCAGAGCACCACCAGCATGAAGGATGGATGGTAACCCTAGGGTAAGGCCTGAGGCCACAGGCTTTACCACAATAAGGGCCCTGACAAGATTGAGCCAAGTGTGAGTCCGATTCTGGTGAAGCCCACAGCTAAGGGCTTTACCGGGCCTGAAGATTGTACTCGGAATTTATTTATTTATTTATTTATTTATTATTATTTCGTGTGATACCTGGCGGGTAACACAGGAAGAAAACAACATGGGCATCTCGGAAAATAGAATGCCCATGCCTATGCGTGTTTTGTATAGGAGAAGGGTCTGAAAATAGACCCTTCCGGATTTGAGGTCCCAGCCTGAGGCCGGTAGGTAGGCCGAGGGAATACCTACTCCATCCTTACTACCTCTAGTGCATTCATGGGTCCCAGTGAATGGTACTGGATGGTGGACAGACCCAGCACCCACAGTACCATCCACTGAACAACCGTTGTGACTCATTCATGGATGAATGACAACTGAACTTACCAATGTTGGTTGGGTTGGGGTTTTTTAAAGGAATCATCATGTCTAGGTTTAGTGTTTTTCCGTTCGTTTTTGGTCTAAAAAGTATTCCAAAAAACTAAAATCCATCAATTTTAGGGCTATGTCCATATTTTTGAGATTGCTAGTTCCTTGAGCTGATGATTCTAAGCTTATGAGGCCCAATGGTTCTAATTTCAAGGTAGGGCTAGGTCCAAAGTTTTTAGATTGTGAGTACAAATGTTTTTGGGAAATTTTCTTAGAGTTTTGATTTTCTTAAAGAGAAACAAATCTCTTTCATCCTTTATGATTTCATTCTCCTCCAAATTAATAAGGTTCAAGAAATGAGTTGGTCTTCAATTTTCATGGTGAAACACACATGGAATGGGAAGTGATGAAAAAAACGAAGGAAATCATGAAAAGTGAGTGAAAAAAAAAACAAAAGTCATGGGGAAGGAGTCTTCACAATAGAACCCACCACCATGAGTGGAAGTCATTTTTAAAAAATAAAATCATAAGGAGAAAGTGGAAAGTGAGGAAAAAAAAGGACAAAACCATAGGGAAGGAGTGGAAAGTTTTTTAAAAAACATCACAAGATGAAAACAAAAACAAAATCAAAAGGAAGGACTATGAAGTGAAAATAAAATAAAATTGCGATAGTGGGAGCATAGAGCCAAGACCTTAAATCTTGGCTCCAAATCCCTATACTAGGGCCTATACCTTATATTTACACCTAAGATTCTACCTTGGGCAAAAATACCTTAAGACTTAGTAGTTCGGGTCTTTTATTCGATCCAATTGACCCTGGGAAAACTTAGGTCAAGCCCAAAGTTACGTGTTCCCACGTCTAGACATGTTAGGGTGGGTCTTGTGATAGGTTTTCCCCCCACCAAGGCCCACCAAGTCAGGTACTTGGACCCAACCCTGGAACCGGGCTAAAAACCCAACTTTGGCCAACATTGGAACTTACCCATTCACATAGGTAGTTATGTATATGGTAATGATTTAAGGACAAGGGCATTACCAATATTAGGGCATGCATGAAACAATAGTCAAGTGGGACACATTTTTGGTAATTCCTTCGTCTTCAAGGGTGTTGAAACCATTACCTTTAAAATGAGAAGATGCAAGGAAAAGGAAACTTCAAAAACCTATTTAAAAGTGTAAGAACAAAAAAACCCATTGAGAAGCAAAACATGAATGCCCTTTTATTCAAAAGAAAAAATTATGCTGTATAATGTAACTAAAAAAACGACTTTTGTAGTGTGAGGGGAAAGTTTGAGGATTTATAAGATAAGTTACCAATCTTTTCCATTTTAATGTTCAATTACATTTGCATTATTAGGTAGTTACATGGTGCCAAATGGGAAGGAGATGTGGCAAAGTTTGAATAACCTTCATTTTGTCAGTTTGAAGCATAACTAACTTTCAAGATTTTTTGTCAAAGGTTCTTTAAAATATTTTTGAAAGAAATGACAACTACCAACTAAAGAAATGAAGGTGTTTTCGAATTTTTCTTATGTAACATCTCAACTTTAACAATTTTACATATAAAAAAACACAATTAGGTTTTAGTGAATTGATTTGTTTCATGATGATTTGAACTTGAAAATGTTGTAACAAGGTTGGTTCCACGTTGAATTTGAGAATCCCCATAATTGCACTTGGGTTTTCTTAACAAGTAAAAAAGAATGTGGATCATATATATTCAATTTGCATAAAACATACAAAAATAAAGTACAAAATTGCAAACAAAATATGATTACAAAGTAAACTACAAGCTAATGCCCATTATGTAGGAATTGAACCTTTTAAATGCCCATTGGAACATAAGTGACTTGTATAAAATGCAATCAAAATCCAAGATACAAAAGACAATGTTGGACATCAAGTACAAAGGACATTGTCATTTTTAGTCTTCCCATCTAGATTCAATTTGTAGTGGTGCAAAAGGTTCCTAATTGTTGCCTTCTACCTCATCAATTTTGGTCCTTTGATGCTTTAAATTTTTTTATATTTTTTGCAAAATGTCAAGCCTCAAATCCAACTAGGATGGATGAATTGTCATACAAAGAGGTGTTCAAACTTTGTTGGCAATCCCTTCAGGGGCAACGCTTAAGGCCAACCCTAAGAATCACTTGTAAAACAATGATGTAAGAAGCTCAATCTTTGTTGGAAATGTTTAGCTCTAAGGTGAAAGCATGGTAAAGTATACACAAAAAATAATGTAACAACAAAATATTGGGGTCCTTAAAGAAAAGGACTAACAAGTAGATGATTTTAAGGGGATGATAAAAAAATTTTGGGTACATTATTTCTTAATTCTTGTTTGCATGGACTTCAAAAGCTACATTATTGTAATCATGTTTTTTTAAGTTACTTGCAAGTACTTGAATTAGACCTAAAATTTGTGGCAATTTGAAAAATAAAGTTCAAGTACTTGAAAGTAGGTGAAATGTTTTTGCAAATATTTGGTTTTTTTTCAAGCACTTCAATATTGACATGGTGAACATTCTAATATATATGTTTTGGTTAATCGAGTTTATTTTCATAATTAAAATCATCCCCAACCCCTAAAAAATGGGGGATAATTTTGGGGTACTTTTTCAAGTCCAAATGATATGACACAAATTGCTTTTAAAAGCTAGAAGGAGGCTAAAGATGCCCATGAAAAAAAAGAAAAAATCGTTTGTTTTGAAATGCTAAAGGAATGTTAAAAGTTTGCATAACTATTTTTTTTGTGTTTTCAACTAAAAAAAGGTAACAAGTATGTACAAAATATCTTGCTTGCACCCTCCAAACCTATCAAGTTTGGTAAAATCCATCCATATAAGTTCAATATGGTGATCAAGTGTTGGTAAAAGGATGTAATAATAATCATAAAAGATTACTATTAAAAAATTGTATATCAATTCCCATTGTCAACGTAGACATGTTAGTGTTTCATATAAACCACACCATCATAATTAGCTTATGTGGAAACCATCAAAATTTCATGTTGAAGAGTGGGTAGTTTCCCTTTATTATCAAGTCCGAATAGGAGGTATAAAATTCGAATTGGATGCAAGAATAGGCTTATTCTACATTTCCACTTCCAACATGGAAGCCATTATGCACCTTCTTATGTTGTCCCCTTTTAAAACCCAATGTTTTCCAACTCTTTTCCTCAATTAAAGACCAACATTCAACCTTAATGCCCTTGAAAGTTTAAAATTTCCAATGTGAAGATCACATTTTGTATGCCACCTTTGGAATTTTAACCAATTGAAGGTGCCTTAATATTTCAAATTGGCATGGTGCTAAGGTTTGACACCACATTTTTTTCCAAATGGGACCTTTGTTTATGTGTCATTATGACCCCCAAGAAACATTTAACACAAAGTTACACAATTTAACTTATGAAGGCCAACAACAACTATCAACATTGATTATGAATAGTTGTCAATGTGATGCAAATTTTATAATAATTTCGAACACCTTTTTCATGATTGGTCAATCTTTCAGTTCCAAATGTTCACCAAGGATAGCACTCACAAATAAGATTAAGACCTCCTAGTATTAGGGGACCTATTGGAACATCCAAGTTTATGACAATGAGCCCAACTAATGACAAGGAAGGGTCCATGGGAGTTAAAAAGCACACACATGAATGTAAACCCTCACTAGGTAAAAGGTATTTCTTGGAATTCTTATCCTTCTCACTAGAATTTAAACAAAGCAAGACACACCCAAACACATTTTAACCACCTTAGGTCCAATTGTATATACTTGAGGTGGAGATGGTTGATGCATCCAACTTAATTAACATGGAAATAAGAACAAACTTAACCCAAAATTGGGGGTCACAAACAAAACCAAATTATGCCAATCAACACCATCCACAAAACATGTTGTGGTATTTAGGAAAGTGTAATGGAACCAATTTTTTTTTTCATTTTTGCAAAGTAGACAATGGGGCCACCTCTAAAGTGCAGTTGGTGTTGTTATGGCTAGTAGCAAGGTGTTTGTAGGAGTTCTATGTAGCCCCATTAATAGATTCTTTCTAAAAACTTGGATGCCACTTTAATTTGTAAAATGAATTATTAGACATTTTTCTAAATTACTGAGTGAAAAAAATTGGCTGGTTTTGGAATGCAAACATAGTTCTTAGGCTATTAATCAAATGTTGTTGGAGTTTTTATGGCGAGGTTTATATTGTTGTTGTTGAAATTTGGCAACAACTTGGGGCAAGTTGTAGAATTATCAAAGATATAGAATCCTTTGAATGTATATAAATAGCTAGAAACAATCATAATCACAAGCATTTGCAAGGGAATTGAACCCCTAAAACTAGACTTTCCAACACAAGTGACCTATAATCAACCAAGTTAGTATATAAGCAAAAATAAAGAAAATCATGCAAGGAGAAAAACCAGTGTGATAGGAGTCTATAAAGTTCATTGGTTTGTAAAACAAACATTAAATTCAACAAATAAAAAAACACACACGGGCCAAAAAGAATTTGCCTTTATAAAAACATAGGCAATAATTCCTGCCTTTGCAAAAACACGGCCAATAACTCCACAAAATACAGCCCACCTTAACCATCATAAAAATAGCAATGTTGTGTTACTTGCCATTGTTCAATACACTTTACATATAGGAAATTTTGCAAAGTGTAAAACCATTGTGCAAACATCCAAACAACAAGGGGCAAATGGGTAGTTAGCTTATTACGAAGCTTTGATTTCATGAGAGCCAATGTAAAAAAACAGTGTTCATCTTCCACACTGCCCACTATTTGCACCATGGCCATTTCAGCCAGTTTCCCAAAATATGTGAAATTGCAAACAAGAACTTGAGATGTTGTCACCAAACACCACATTATGGTTAAAGGATTAGTGTCAAAAGGTGGAGCCATGCATGCAGCTGCATTCAACTTCATTGTCAACTTGAACATGCCCTTTTAGCTATCAAGGTCATTAGCATTGAGGACCTCAGGCACAAAGGTTTCCACCCCATCCAACAACTATGTTTTATTAGAGTAGAAAGTTGTTTTGATTACAATAAGGTGTTTTGGGAAGATGTCTCACAGTTTGCCTGTATCCAATATTGGGGATACACAATCCCAAGAACATCCATGACACCATGGGCTAGAAACCTTGTTTCCAGCTCTTGAATCAATGTTTCTATAGGCCCTACTAAAACATTGACATTGCACAACAACAAAATTGTTTTAGACAACCAAACTTATAACCATGCTTCTAGCAACCCCTGCAAAAACATGAAGATAAAACATACTTAACAATTTGAAAGAAAATAATCAAACAAGCCAAAAGATAGAGTTTTAAGAATTTACCTTTGCACTAGTTCTTCACCAGTGATTCAACAATAGCAAATATAGATTTAGTGACAAATGTAAGTGTCAAAGTCTCCAAATCACGGTGCATTGCCCATATGTGTTGGCCATTTACTTCAAAGGCCAAATGTTAGAATCTAAAATTAAGATCATGTATCCACTTCGTGTGGATGTTTTCATGTTTACATTCAAGCAAGGACTTGAATGCCCAAAAGGTATCTATAGTGAAGTTCGAACTTTGTTCTAAATACATGTTATATAGATCACCTTGGCAAACCTTAATAACAATCGCAAGGTTACACATAAACACATCCCACATCTATGTAAATTTAATCAGAGCATGCATAGATTCTAGTAGTAACAGGATACATGCAAGTCCCAACAAGATTTGCAAGTCACACAAATGTTCATAATTTTGTTTGGCTTGTTGGTTTGTAGGGTTGTCTAATGTCATTTTCACCAAGAGTGTTCTATATTCTACCATCAACCTTTTGGTAAGGTTTAGCATTGAAATCCATTTTGTTTTCACGTTCTGGAGAATCTTATTCCCCTTTGTTTCTAATATTTCAACTAGTTTTGTAAACTCTAGATGTTTTTTTAGTGAATGTGCAAAACAACTATCCAAGGTTTGCAACAAATGCTCAAGGCGGATCACTAGAGGCAAACTTGATAAAGTTTGCATTATTAAGTTTGTTCGATGGGCCATGCAATGGATCCCCAAATAATTGGGAGCATAACTATCATGGATTTATTTTATGACACTAGTCCTTGTCCCTTGAAAAACATTAACACCATCTGCCCCAAAACATATAAGCTTTTGGATAGTTTGGTTTCATGGCAAACCTCCACTTATCATAAGTGCCCCCATAATAACCTCAATTAGGTTATCACTCCTTGAACCTACAACCACCCTATCCAAAGATATTAAAATGGGAATCTTTACCCAATTTTGCATCACATAGAAATGGATAGATAGCCATGATCGGTTGTCAATTGTGGAGACCTTATCATAGCTCAAAGCAACGTAATGTGCAACGTGAATTATAGCCCTAGTGGCCCTCATCACCACTTGGTGCATGAATTTTTCCATGGTCTAGTCACAATAGTCACTCCATTGTTTTTTGTTGTTTTTGGGCATTAGCAAAAATTCAAACAACGGCCTCAAAGATTCATATTCTAGCATTGGACAACCCTACTACAACAAATGAAACACAATGGAAATTTGAACAACTTTCCGAACTTTCTTTCCTACCACCCCATGTGCTAATTGGGCATCAATAGTCTTCTAATTATGACATGTAAATGTTTTCTAGTTCTTGGGATGCTTACAAACCTTGGAGTAAAACCAATCCCCTTTTTTCACACTAGACCCCATATTCCTCACAACTTTCTAACAACCTACATGTTTACAAAAGGAATCCCATTTAGCAATAAATATTTTGTTTTTCCCTTCTACCTCAATACAAAGCCTACATTGATAGTGTGCAAAGTTCCATTTTCCGCTACAAACAATTCTACCCATGGGAGTTTTGTAGCCCATTTTTCTTAGAACTTTCTTGTTGCATCATAGTTCTTCTTTTTGATGCCTACCTTAGGTTGGATGGGCTTATCATCTTCATCACTTGGGGAAGACCCATTAGCAAAGACATGGGCACATCTTCAATGTGATTTGCATTGGAAGGATCACAACTACAACTAGAAAATAAAGGAGGAGAAGATAAGAGAGCAGGACCATGAGATGAATATGCTTTGTCATTGGTAGGAATGACAAGAAGCCCACCTACCTTAGAATTCCTGGAGGAGAAGAAATATTTGAACTTGTAACCATGTGGCAATAGTGGTGGCATTGTGCTAAGAGAGCACAATAGCTCATTAAATAGTAATGTCGTAAAGATAGTTGCATTGAAGAAGATAATGTACCAAGTTTGTAGAAGAGAACATCACTAGAGATAGCCCCATTGAAGAAGAAAATAACATTGGTTTTTATAAAAACATTGGTTACCACTAAATCACCATTGAAGCAAAAAAGTTCGTTGGCATAAATGCCCACTAAAGTAGAAAGGCTCATTGAATAATCAAAACTTTGGAACATAGAATACCACAATCCATGGAATCAAACTGAGTAGAAAGGTAGAAAGGTTGTTTGAAGCAAAAAAAAGTCATTGAAACATAAAGGCTCATTGAAGACAACTTAAAGTAGAATAGAAAACCAACACATAACCCTAGAAGACTACAACTCAATGAAGCAGAAAGGTTTATTGAGGTATAAAGGTAGAAAGCCTCATTGAAGCAAGTAGAGGCACTAAAACATATAAACTCATTGAGTAAAAACGACCAACACAAAACCCTAAAACACCACATTGGACCATTAAAGCAAAAAAATTTATTGAGGTAGAAAAGTTTATTGAAACAAAAATATAGAAAAGTTCATTGAAGCAAATAAGTGCATTGAAACAAAAGGTTTACTGAAGACAACATTGAAAGTAGAAAAGAAAACCAACAGAACCCTTATACAGATCATTGAAGTAGAAAGTGTTTACTAAGGTAGAATGGTTTATAGAAACAAAAAGGTAGAAAAGCCAACAAAAAAACAGAGGGGTGAAAATCCTTTAAGGTGTACCACACATGACAAAAAAGGTTTAGTCCTTATTGTAGTCCTGTTTTACCTTATATTTTGATCTCCATAAAAAATAATGAGTCAAAAGTTGTCAAAATTTTCAAAAGGACCATAGTTTAAACCATTAAAATTCTAGATTCCATCATAATCATCCATAAATGTGTCTTTACATGGTAAAAAAGACTAGGTAAAAAAGACAAAAAAAGGTGATGTGGTGATAAGATTTTGATACACCTTAAAAAGTTTGGACCCATAAAACACCTACACCACTGAAGCAAAAATACTCATTGAAGACGTAGCACCAACACAAATTCATGAAACACCATTGGAACAAATAGTAGAAGTATGGAATTCAAAGGGAAATGGCTAGATTATGTACTTTTTAAAAAAATTGTTAAAAGATTGAGCATGCTATCATGGATACTTTTGCAATAGTGTAAAATTGTATAAGATCCCTAACAATGTCTACACACATAAAAGATTCACAAGATCCCCGAAGATTTGAAGAATTATAAAACACAAAAAACAAACAAAATTTTAAAAAATACTTGAATTTTTACTCCTTAGCAATTGTGACGCTTACAAAAGTGAAAAACTTCAACACACGCTCATCGTGATGGAGGATCATGAATTTGTGGAGCTCTCGCTAACAACACATTAATGCAAAAGTCGTTGGAATTTGGAAACTTGCATGAACACAAACATTCAAGACATAAGTTGGAACTTCCAAACATTGAAAATGTAATTGGTGACTAGAAGTTACTACAAATGGAATGCCATTGCAAGTGGGCGACAAAGAATAGAAATATGAGCTCCTTGGTGATGACCAAAAAGGAGGAGAAGAAAGCTTTGGCGAACTCTCATACACAACCATTGCAAGATTTTGGCGAAACAAATGCTTGCATATTTGTGAACAAGCTAGGAGTTAGGGTTTAGGAGGGTTATAAGGTGAGATCAATGATCATCATTGTTGCATCTTGACAACAATGATAAAACTTTTAGGGTTTAGGTCAGCGAATCCAAACTGTCCCTTGACGCCTTTTGGTTCATCCTCATCCATCCATGTCCATTTTGTGGTGGAAAAAATAAATTTCACCCTTTTTTCCTTTGTATAGGTAGCCACAGATTTTGAAATGTAAAATAATGGCGATAATTGGCCAAAAATAAAAACATGGAGTGGAACAAAAGAAAGGAGCTATGGAATTGGGAGGTGATTATTATAATGAAAATTAAGGTGTTGAAACAACTCCAACTTTTCAAGTCCCACTTGGTGATCCCACCAATCTCTTTGTTTTGACATTTACCCAAATCAAGTATTCAAATGGAACATCCAACATTTCATCACATCTTCAAGTAGTTGCCCCAATTGTTTTAGTGACACAAGGTGAAAAACCCTAATCCTGTCCCAAATGTCTAACCACCTTTTATTCAATAGAAGGAAATAAAACACGGGGAAACATTAGCCTACAATTTTTTAAGAAATTGGAGTCCATAGTGAAGAAGAGAAGGTGGAAAAACTCATTGATGCACCATAATCCCCTATGAAACAATAGGGCAAACCATTTTTTATGTGCTCAAATTATGTTTAGTTAACATTAGCTAATCTAGTTAGATGAACATTCAAATTAAATAACTATGTCATTTAAAGTGATGACATAAGGTCTGATCATGACCTTATATCACTTGAATTGGAATTATATATACAACATGTTCTTGGGTGAAAGCACACTACGGTGACCCCTTTTGGGATGTCACATTGTACTACTTTCTAGGGATGTGCATGTTTGAGTGCATCCCATTTTAAACTTTCAAAATATTTTCATAATTTTTTGCATATTATGTTAGAATATAACCTAAGTAAGAGATTAAATTTTTTAAAATTTCATTTCATTTTATAAAATGGGAGATTGAATATATTTGTAAAAATGAATGTAGTGTACTTATGTACTCAAAAACACAAATATATTTCAAAAAAAATTTAAATGATTTTTAATCTTCATGAAAGTTGAAGGTATATTGAACCATGTCATTTCACATAATATGAACCATGTTTGGATACCATATGATTAATTTGAAAATTTTTATTTCCAAAAATGAATTTTTTCATCAAAGATGCTATAAATGTGCGGTATATTAAATATTTGACAAGTAATCACATTCACATAAAAAATGACAAGCATAGCTAAAAGGGCCATTTAAAAAATTCCATTAAAATTGATTATTTCAATGATTAATGAAACTTTAAAATTAAAGCAATCAAAATGAGACTATGGCCTTATTATACCAATGTATACTATAAATATACACATGGATCTTTCAATATAGATAATGAAAATTATTATTATTATTTAAATAATATTGCACACAAAATTATTGTCAATACTTTCTTTAGGAGAAAACGTTGTTGAAAGAAAAAATTTGGGGTTTGTCTTTTGAAAACTACAAAACATGTGGCCATGGCATTCATATTCCAAGAAAATTGCATGTGAAAGGAGACATGAAATAGTGAAATTTTATCACAATTTAGAAAATAAACATTTGTGAAACAACATGGTACAAGATTGTTGGCTTGTTTAGATCGACATACATGTTATACAAAATAAATTGTAAGCAAGGTTGTTGACGCGCTCCCAAGTCCCAAGTTAGCCCCAAGTGGGAATTAAGTCACTCAAATTGCGGAATTTCTGGGATTCGGGGCACGCTCCCAGCTTCCAACATTAAAGGGGGTGAGAGGGGCGTGCCGAAAGCTCCGGGATAGACTAGGAAGAGGGACAAGCTTACTCAATTACACGGTCCCGCATCCAAATCCAACCAACAAGTTGGTTATTCTGCACCTTTTTGGTGTTGGGACAAGCCACGGGCTAACTTGGACTCACTTGACTCACCACGACCCGGACTCGGGGGAAGCCACCACCTTCCCCCATATAGTATTCTCTGCAGCTCTCTGCCGCACTTGCATCCAAATGATTGTTTTTCCCGGGACTCCCAAAGTGGAGTCCCGAAATTGTCCCGGTTTGGACTCCCGGGACTTTGGACGCTCATAACTCCTCGCCCTGAACTCGGATTGGGACGAGGTCTTAACCAAAGTTGTATCTTTCCTCGAGATCTTTTCAATGGTGTGTCGCACTCCCCCTGCACGCACCGGAATCGTGTCGATTCACGACTTTTAGTGGTCGGGAGTCAAATTGCCAGTTTGACTCCCGGCCTTTCTTTCGACCATAAATTATGCTACAGATGTCCAAATGGCTCATGCGAGGTCATTTTGGACATCTACACTTCAAGACCTTTCCAACGGTATAAAGAACGCCCCAATGCAAGGTGTTTTGACCCCTGCAATTGCGCCCTAAATTTTCGGAAGTCCTGGAGGACTCTCAAGTCCCATTTTCAGGAGTGTGAGTGGCGACCTCACAATTCCCTCAAAGTGGGGTTGTGAAAATTGTAGATTTTTACTTCACGATAACAAAGGTTTGCATAAATTTTGAACTCCAACCAAGTAGGTGGAGTCAAATGTTCAATCCTTGATTGACTTATGTGTTGACATTATGTTGCATCAATTGAAAGGAATCGAAAATGGATAAGATGTTTGACGATTGTTACTTGGTACTTCGAGGAGCTTTTGAGAATGAAATGTTGAAGTAAGTGATAATGTATACAATTTAAAGGAACATGCAAATATTGTGTAGTTTTTTCAGTTTAGTTTTGTAAAAATAATTATTGTAGGACTCAAAAATAAAAATTGATACCCAAAATTAAATGCACCATGCTTTTGGAACAATTATACTATATGTATTATAATATTAGACCCAAAAGTGCCCCAAAGGAGGTCATTGTAGTGTGCTTTCACCCTCCCAAGGAAGTTTTATTGGCAAATGAACATGAGGTTCTTTGATCAAGTGGAGGAGGCCATTATATGGATTTGGTTTGAGGATGGCATTAAGAAAACCTTTTTGCAAAGACACAAAGTGGTAAAATTCTACAAATTGTTATATAAGAGGAATGCATGTGACTTCGAAGTTTGAGGATGTGAAAGCCAAGAAGGATCTTGAAGCCATCCACGAAAGGTTACAAAATGATGTCCAAAACTTTCACTTGCAATAAAAAGCTAGGAGATTTGGGGAGGGAGTGAAATGCATGGAAGATATTAGGGTAGGAGGCAATTGAATGTGATATCATATTAGGTGGATGGACAAAAGCAACATGGGTTCAAAATAATTTTTTAATTAATGGGTGAAGGAGAAAACACATAACCATCACTAAATTAAAAAATGTTGATGGAACTACCATAAACATCCCCAAAGAGATGGAAGAAACATGTTGCTCCTTCTAGAATGTATACAATGCCACCCCAAACCAAGTGGTAAGAGAATCCTAGCCTCAATGCTAATAAAATTCTTTCAATCCATAAAGGAATGTCTGGTAACACTGGAAGAAATCTTCAAATATATGACTGAGTTTATGACTAGTATTCAAGTCATAAAAGATTAAAATGACTAATAGCCTTAAAGTCATTACGCCGAGTTGTTGAGGACAATAGTCATTTAGTACATGATGTGTTAATGATGTGGCACATTTCATTCATTAGTCATAAAAGACATATGTGAAATCATTAGTCATAGTTTAATCATTGTGTAATTATTTTTTATTATTACAAATTATAATAATTGATATTATTATAATGTAAATAATAAAATATATTTATATTTCCATTATTTTTATCCTATCAATTGTTGACACGTGTCACAACTTAAGTTAGGTTAAAAATAGTTTAAATGTCTAAGTAGACCACCTAATCTACCTAGGTAGGTACCTAACCTAGGTAGTTTAATTAGGTATGGAATATGCAATCAATATTCCATTGTTGACCGTAACAATGTCATTTGTGAAGTTTGATCCTTGGACCCCAAGGATGGAATTGAACTCCTTTACCACCAAGCCACCCCATTTGTTGTGTAGACAATTTAATGTTTATTAGTTAGACCATACTTCATTTAAAAATTACACACAACCTCAAATTTGATGATTCATATCTTATTAATAAATTGTCCAAATGAAAAAATGAAAAAGTTAGTCATAAATTTCCTTCAATAATGTACACAGACACGTGTGTGTGTATGAAATATTTCAAAAGAAAAAAATTGAATTTTATTATTGAATAATATTTCAATGACCATTCTTTGGGGGGAAAAAAATCAAACACATGAATTGTGGGTAGTACAAGAATAAATAAAATATATCTTTCATATGTTAAACCTTCATTTGCTTTATGAATTTATATTATACTTGAGCATGATCAATGATTCCATGAAAACATGAAGGATTCCAAAAGAGGTCACACAAAGGTAGATCACCTTTTTGCATAAATCTAGTGATAAAGAGATGTTGGGAAATTGGTGCCCAATTTCACTCTTGAACAATACATATAAAATTATGGTGAAAGCACTCCAACCACACTTGCAATTGGCTTTCATGGAAGTCATATGCAACAACCAAATGGCCTTCCTTCCTTGAGATACATCTCAAATAATGTGCTTCTTATGCATGAGACAATAGATTGGGCTAAAAGGTCCAAATAAGATCTAATCTTATTCAAGCTAGACTTTGCAATACTTTTGACAAAGTTTTTTAGGAATTTCTGTTCTCAACAATGGAAAAGTTGGGCATGGTGAAAAAGTTTATGGGCATACCTAGGCTCCTTTTTCGAGATATGGAGTCATGAGTTGATTTCAATGGCAACATCACTCATGTGTTCAAGATTGAAAGAGGGGTAAAGCAAGGCTGCCCACTTGCCCCCTACCGTTTTTTGATTGTTGGTGAAGTTCTAAACATCATTATTTCCCAAGCTGCAATAAGGGGAGAGGTAAAAGGAATTAATTGCCAAGGAGTGTGAAAGAACATATTCTTCTTCAATATGTTGACAACACCACATTATCACTCACAATAGATGAAAGAAATGTTGACAGAATGATCAATCTAATCTAATTTCTTTGACAGTTTCTTGTAGATCTCAAGGCTAAAACGTAATTGGGAAAGAAACTTGGCCTATTGGCTTGATGTTTTGTGCTTTAGGCCTCAATGATTGGGTAAGCACATGTGGAATTGGGTTGTGGATGTTGAGCTCATAAAAATGCTTGAGACTGCTTTTGGGTTAAACTTGGAAGTTCAAGAAGTTGATACCTTCCTCATTGACAAGATTTGGAAAAAATTTGAAATATTTGAGAACAATCCACCTTCCACTTGTAGGCAAAAGTACCATGGTTAATTCAGTGCTCTCTTCTTCTTTCTGTTTTTTCATCACAATGTGAGCTTGTTTACTGAAGGCCATCTGCAAATGCAAGGAGCTCTTTACGAACTATGTATGGAACATTGTACATGCACCATAGTTTGTTGGGCAAATTGTTGTGTGAGTAAAAAATGAGAGGTCTGAACTTCTTAGACCCAAAAGAAACCATGAACATCTTGCTATGCAAATGGATTTTCTTGGCAATTGAACCTGGTGAGTTGAACCTCAAACTACTCTTGAGAGCTTGCATGAATAGGACATGGCCTTCCAAACATACGAAAGGGGCCCTTGACATTCAATGGTTTTTTGTTCAAAGACATCACTCTATAGCAGGCTTTAGGATCTCGAATTGAATAGCTAGGGCTTGGAAGCTCTTCAACAATTCAATCCACCCAAACCCCCCATGTTGGTTGAAGCGATCAAGAAGGTGAAAATTTGGTAGTCTACAAGATTTGAAGGCCAGGAATTTGGAGTTCTGGTAATAAAAGTTGAGCAACTACATTGAAGGGGCCTGCAATGTGTAGGAGACCTTTGGAGCTCCCAAATCAATTGATGCAACAGTTGGATTGAAGCCAACTAAGCTTACCAAATGGAGTAGAGCAGATGCTTCATTTGGGAAAAAATAGAACTGCCTGAATGTTGGAAAACCGAGCTCTAATGCTCCCCCACATAGCAAATTGGGTCTGGAGAATGGCTAGCTCTCTATCTTGACAACACAAGCTCATCCCCTGATCTGATTAGGTGCACCTCTGTCAGGTTTCATCCCATATGTTCTGGTGAAACTGAAACCCTCACCATCCCCGTGGACATTCTAGTGTACTACCTCAATGTGAGTATTGGCACCCTATAAGCGGCTAGAAAAAAATGGGTATGAAGAGTTAGCTTCTGGTCACTAGTAGGTGGCACAAAGTTCGTGTTTCCTCCTTGAAAAAAGGCCCAACTAAGGCATCACTATCACCTATTCCATGGGTGCCTAGAGGACTTGAAATTTGATCCAGAACAATGGTGTTGGAAAGATGAGATGCCATTAGCCTACTTGATTACATAACCGAAAAACGCAGAATGCTGCTCAATAAAAAAAGAGAATCCTTGAAGCATGAAATCTTTGATAAGCGGTTATGTGTTCTACCTCAGACAATAAATATTACTGTATTGTTGGCCATTGCCGTGTGTTGGGGGTGTCCCTCTGGCTTTTGATGTCTTGTTTTCCTTTCTACAATGGATGTGTTCCACTTGTTTAAAAATCCAAGATACACAAATACATAGATAATAAGTATAAAAAATTAAAAGCGAAACAAAAACAACTTAAAAAACCCAGAGATAATTTTAAAAGTAGTTATTTGGGTATTGGAATTAGCAATGTGCTGGCAATGTGATTGGCATTTTGAGCAATCATTGTCTCGGAGTTGTTGGCATTGGTGGCCGATTGTGGAGTTGAATTTCTACCAGAAGCACAAAACATGATCAACATTATGAAAGTGTTAAGATTTTGTCAAATGTTTCTAGTGTATTAGGAAGGCATGTTTTTAAGCATAATTTTTCCTACATGAAGGGTGGGCATTTCAAAATGTTTACATTCATTTTTAATGTTTTTCTTGTGATACCCACCAAGTGTCAGGGGGACATTAAAAATAATAATCTGATGGGTCTTTATGTATGGTAAAGCCCTCGGCCGCAGGCTTCACTGGAATTGGGCCCTCTCTAAGCTTTGCCTTGGATGCGCCCTTATCCCCATAAAGCTCATTGCCTTCATCTTTACTTACTACTTAAGGGATTTACACTGGGGAATGAAGTCCAAGGCAGGGTCCAACTCAAGGATTCAATTTGCTTGAAATGAGTCCAAATTGGTTCCTAGGAATTTGTACGTTGGACCTCATCTAAAGTGGGCCTAAGACATGCTTGCAACCATGGGAGAAGGGGGACCTACCTAGTTACAAGGGATTGAAGACTTGTTTCAAGGATTCCAGACTTTGAAAAGACATTTTGTTCTCCACAATCCAAGGGATACAGAGGCTAGGCACCTACCCAATTCAGCAATTCTGACATCCATACTAAAGCAAATCATGTTGTATAAACTTCCATAGACATGTCTGTCATTTCAATGTTGCTCAAGTGGCAAAAGTCTAGTTTCATACATAATGGAAAATGATAGCAGATTCCATGGGAACATGATGTGGCATTTAAGAGCACTTTCTGAGACCTCTCATTGTTTTGTTTTCCAGTTTTGTGATGTAGCTGAAGTGGCCATCATCTGTCAGACAGTTTAGCCAAATTTGGCCATAAATACGATAGCAAAGTAAAAATGTTGAAATGTTCTTCACATTTTTGGCTATATGCTAAAAACTCATAGAAAATTCTGGCGCTTGTTCATAAAATAATTTTCTTTAGAGAAAACCACATATTTTTGGCCATTTTGGAAATTTTTACCAACTTAACTGACTAAATTTAGCCCAAAAAATAAAAATAAAACCCTGCGTTGCACACTCTTTCCATAAATTTTTTCCTTTTTCTGATACCCAAATGAACACTTCTATTCAAATTTTAAATAAATGCTTGTCATGTTGCAGTTCTGCTATCCTTTGTCAGGAAGTGATGAGCTACTCTAAACAGCATTAATGTGAGCTTAGCATGTCAAAGATCGGACCTGCTTGAATGAAATCATTACATGAAAAATAGAGAGCCGTTCTTGGCAAGTCATTCCTAGGGCTAAGTATTTTTCATTAGGCAGCAGAACCTACTTATTTCATTGGAAGTGGTTCTTCTATAATCAAGAACTGACTCTAGTAACAAATACACCACTACCTAGTTCAAAATTGATTTACAAGGAACACTTTTTGATATCCCGTATGTAACCATGGTGGTTAGCTATGTTCTAACCATGTTCTAACCATCCACATGCAACTACCTACTTACTAGGTAGTCACGAAATGCCTTACCTACTTGTCTACCTATTAGACTAGGGTCAGTTTCCACATGGACAAAACGAATATATATATTTTCAAAAACTAATTCGCTTTCATAAATTTAAGATTATTATTTTTCATGATCTAATATGATATTGTCATATGAGTAGTGAAATCATTCAGGTTGTAGTGTATGATAATTATGATGGTTTTCAACACCTCGGCTTCGTATTTTGTCCAAAAGTTATTCCACTATTTTAAAGATTATTTAATGACAAAATTGTCATGAGGGTAATGTAATAAACACTTACATTCCTTACCTAGGTACTTGCCTATGATAATTACCCAATCAAAAGTCGAAACCAGTTCTATAATTCTTGCAAAACACAAATTGAGCATTAGAACTGGTTCTTTAATTTCTTGAGAATCATTGATCAAAGGGTTACCCAACACTTACCCATTGGTTCTTTCTTTGGAAAAGAGATAACCATCCAACATTGAAAAATTGTGGTAGCTAAATAAATAGCTTTTACAAAAAAACACTCTCCACAGGTTGCGACTATTGTTGACATGTTATGACAAAATTCAGCTTTTGCAAGCAAACTTTCAAATTGGTCAGAAATGTCAAAATTTCCTTTTTGCATGACATTAATATATTATTTAAATTTTTTTTTGTCAGGCAAAGTATTTATTTACAGCCCTTTATGACAATATGATATTTCATTGTTTGTGCAGAAGCTGGGTGAGTAGTAAGTACCATCTTTCTGTGGATTGGTTGATAAAGCACTATCAACAGCTTCAGATCAATCATTCCATTGCAAGTGAGATGTACATAGGTACCACAACTCCATGGAAGCACACAAGGACTAAACAACCTTTCTTAAAGAGTGTTCCTTAAAGTCATCCTGTCTTCACCCTGTCTTTGGGCCTCTTTTCACCCCCTTATCCCCTCTTTGAGTGAGGTCTGCAAAGTAAGGAAATTTTATCTAAGTATCTTTACTTATATTTTAAAGGTGCATTCACATCTAGTGTTAAGTCAGTGATAAGTGAAAATCTAGGTGGCATCTTAGGTGGCACCCAATGTTAAATGGGTGATTATTTAATATAAAGTGAATGTTAGCTTCACATAAAATCTTCGTGGTAAATAGGTTTAGGTTCTAAATGACTAGCTTGGTGTTAGGCGAGTTAATACTAGAGTCCTTAACACCATGTGTGAATGCACCTTAAATAAGTGGGTGAGTAACATTATCTAGTAGATAGGGAACATAAGTGGTTTCTATGTGGGCAAGTAAGTAACTGTGTTTGTTTTAGGAATTTTATTATGAAGCTTAATTGGTAATCATCCATATGAAGATGTGGAAAAAATGACCATTGACCCTAGAAAGATTTAGCCAAATCTCCCTATAAACCAGATATGAAATATAAACATTTAATCAACCTTTTATGTTTATTGTTACACACTGAAAAATAATTATATAAATCTGGGAATTTTTATCTGAGCTATATAGGCTGTATAAACCCCTTCAACTTGGTTGTGTGGTGTGAGAATTAGTGTTTTTTTGGGGTCAATGTTGTGATGTAGCCAAAGTGGTGAGTTGTGACCATCCATAGCAAGATTTAGCCAAGTTTGGCCATAAAATGAAATATGAAAATAAAATAATTTAAACATCATTCTATGTTTTTGGCCACCTACTTGAACCATGTATAAAAATCCAAGGAGTTTCTTTATTTTTTCTCCTTTCAGTTTCTGAAAATTGAAAATCCCAAAAATCTCTTCATTTTTGCATTTCAATTTCTAGTTTCAGCAATAAAAAAAAGCTCAGTGAGAATGCTAAGACTTAGTAGGTTGATGGCTTGCAATAGCCTTTAGAAAGTAGTCAGGCAAAAAATGGCAATTTGGCAAATACAGTATGGGGGCATAGGTACTCAAAGTTGCCACCTACCTAACTTAGTTAGTCTTTAGCTAACCTTTATGGTAATGAGTAGTGACCCAGGTATGGTTTGGACTTTAAAATTTTATTTATTTATTTCAAAAAAAATATTTTAACTTAAAAAAAAAAACTTTTGAACAGGTTCATACTACCTACAGAGTGTTTTATTAGGCAGCTACTTTTTTGTTGTTGTTCTTCAGAGTGCTTTATGGGCTGGAAGTTAGCATCATGCTCATCATCATTAATGACTGAATTAAACTATCTCTGGCTCCTATCTATGTTTCTGTAGGTACTTCCAAGGGTGATGATCACAAATGGAAGCCTCATTAATGTTCTTCCCTCCTCTCATGGCATTTGTTACTTTGGTCTGTCCTCTTGTACCAATCTGTTTTCCCTCGAATACCCATTTGAAAACAAAAGGTTCATGATTTAGCCTAGCTAGCACCACTGATGCAAAAGATGCTTACTATTTCATCAGATGGTAGTAGGCTACCTAATGGGCTCTCTACCAGTGCCTCCTCTTTGATAAGTGGTTTTGTTAGGAATTCTTGTTTGTTGGGCCCTGCCCAGGGACTATCGCATTGGATCCAACTTTTGAAAGTTTTACCTTATTACAATCGGTTTCACATTAGGTGAACTAGTTTCTTTGGTGAAAGTTTTTAGACTGTTTAGATTGGAACAGATTGTTTTGGTGTTCAGACTGTGGACACAGTAGGTAAGATGTACAACATTTTAGCTATTGGCAGGGCCAGCGTGTTTGTGATGCCTTGTTTGTAGTCAAAATGGCAATCATCCATAGGAAGATGTAAAAGAAGTGACTAATCATCCATAGGAAGATTCAACCAAATTCGGTTATAAAACAGAAATAGAGTAGGCTACTAATCTTTTCATCATCCTTGTATATCTTTGGCTACACAATGAGACCACATATATGAATTTGGTGATTTTTATTTTTTATTTTTTACCCCTCATTTTTTGGCAACTGAAACCCTCCAAAATCACTTCTTTTTTGAATTTTGAAATTTTCTCTTTGGAAATGAAATTTTTTTTTTTGGAAATTTTCTTGTCAGTAATTTGTTTTTCATAGCATAATAACTAATTACCTAGCAAATGTTTTTAGTGTTAGGCAAATTTACGGTGATATTGCCTCCTAATATTACCGCTTTGAAGGTATTTTGCTTGTTAAGACACTTTCGGTCATGTTTTCTCCATGATATCCAATGGGTATCATAGGGAAAAACAAGATTTTTTTTTTCCAAGTTATTATGTGGGATAATGCCCTCAGATGGGTGCATTCCAAGTTGAGGTCCTTCCCTAGACTGCCACCTCAAGGGCCCCTTTAATTTGCGGGGAATGCCCCCAATTTGAAGGGCTATCCTACGCATAACCGGTCTTGTCCACTATTGGTTTTAATTTGTTGTAGCGTTCCCACACTATTGGTTCATATCACAAGAGGAATTGGCAAAACCTAAAGTGAGACATAGGACACTACATATCCCTCCCAATGTAAGTGTGGCACATTGTGTGCACTTGGACTATGTATCCTTGCCACATGGTTTGACTGTGGTTTTATTTTAAACAAGGGGTTTGTCACACTTTGGCCTTGCCATTTACATTAAAAAGTATTTTAAGGCAAAAGAAGAATTATGGAAACTCAAATATTTCACCATGCAAAAATATACTCTTCAAAAAATCCTCTAAAAGAAACCAAATTGTAATAAATACAAGGTTAATTTAATTTTTTATTTTAATAAAAAATTTTAATGGCCTTTAAGATTTCTAAAAATTGAATTTTAGTCTTGAACACAACAATTGTAACATGATACAAAAATCAATATGGCCAATAAAATTATGTCAAATTACACCAAATTTAAACACTTTTTGGGGGGGGGGGGGGCTAGATATAAAATGCTATGAAAACTATACCATTTTTGAAAAAGGTTTTATCTAGTTTAAAATTTTTTAAAAAAAAAAATTCGAAATATTTTTAAACTATAAACAAAAAGACTATAAGTAAGTGAAA
>Ga0116231_10002554_pt1 | contig 38113 bp, 30 predicted proteins | sample S1TSphgellanicum_2_FD_89695 | JGI IMG/M metagenome (GOLD analysis project Ga0116231, IMG submission 89695) | Host-associated microbial communities from peat moss isolated from Minnesota, USA - S1T2_Fd - Sphagnum magellanicum MG | ecosystem: Host-associated > Plants > Peat moss > Unclassified...
GGGGGGGGTGGTTTGTGATTTTTCCCCAAAAAAATCATTGAATTTGCAACAAATTTTCCAAAGTTTTGCACTGCAAAATAGCCTACTTCATACCCACATAACAAGCAGTTGTGATGAGTTACAATTGCAAGCAGTCTGGATTCTGCAGTGATCTGATCAGTGCAAGAAGCACAAAACCCAAAGTAATGGGAAAAGGGCCTGATTTGAAGGTGGGCTTAACGGGCTAGAGTGAACCAGGATTGACCAGCCTACCATGAATGATGCATGGTATGTGGACATGAAACAGTTTTTTCCGTTGTATGCCCCATAGCTAACCACCGTAGTTAGGTATGTCCTAACCCTGGATCGCACATATCTATCTACCTAGTAGTCACCAACTGCCTTACCTACTTACTTATGATCCTTTCCTACTTATTAAATGGGTGATTACCCTAGGAGGTGTGAGGTGTGGTTTGTAGGATAGGTTACATGGGGCCACAGTGAACTAGCACCCACCTGAGTACCATGAAGGATGAATGATAAATGGTCAGGAAACAGTTTTCTGTTGGGTTGCAGTTCACTAGCTAACCATGGTGGTTAGCTCAGTTGCTTTTTTTCTCTACCTACCTACTAACAACCTGCTTGTGGGTTGCTAGTAGGTAGGTAGTAAAAACAGCCCTTACCTTCGATTAAACCATCTAGTTACCTAGTAGTTACCTATTTTCCTACATATATCTACCTATGTATGACACCTACTTCCTACAGAATCAGTTACCAAGGTGAAACTAAATATTAACTCAGTTGAGGTTCATCCACAACTGCGTAATAACGGGCATCCAGTGGATGGTGTGCTGGTGGGTGCTGGTTAACTGTTGCCGTTACATGGGGCTTAACATGGAAGCCAGTTCCAATTCTATGACTGCTTTCCTAGAACTGCTGGTTCCTAACTCTGGTTAGTAAAGGTGAATCAGAGCAGGTATGATTTTTTGAATTGGAATTAGAATTGGAAATTTTAAGAACTGGACCTGGAATTGGGTTACCAGTTCTATTTATGTGTGGAATTGAAATTGGAATTGGAACCAAAAATAGAATTTTTGATTTAAAAAATTTTTTGGAAAAAATAAATAGACTAGAGGTCTAACTAGAGGTTAAAAGGTAGTTCATCGTCAGTTGTGATTTGGGATACCATTTTTTTGGAGGCTAAAAATCACCAAAATGTGACCTAGGATTTGACCTACAATGTACAAGCTTGAAAAAATATATACTTTTAGTTTTTTACCAAAATTTAGGGCATTCCATAGGAAAGTAGTAGTGACATCCCTCTTGTCACAGTCACCATCACCAGAGCTCCTCACATTGCTCAAGACCTTTATTGCCCCCCTTGCTCTCCTTCGCGTCAAGGTGTCACCAATGTTAGTGCTCCATTAAATTATGAAATCTTCAACTTCCTGGTTTATGTACCCTTGTAGCCATGGGATTTTAATGTTGGGGGCTGTTTGTAAAATCACACCATCCTCATTTGATTTTGAAAGGGGTGGTGCTTTGATGGTGAAGGCCCTCCAAGTTAGTGAATGGATTGGATTCATTGGTGTGTTTTTTGAGGGCTACTTTGATTCCAAGAATTTGTGCTAGAAGATGAAGCTCACAAGCAATTGGCATTTAGTAGCTTTAATGTTGATATATAGAATTTCAATGCACCATTGTAACTTTGTAACGTGTGTTCAAAGCCTTTCAAGCTTTTTGTCTTTTTTGTTTGCCTTCATTTCAACTCAAAAGTCTAGACTCTAGAACTTGTGTGCATTGTGCACATCATGTTGAACTTTTATTTCTTTGACCTCCTTTCAGTTGTGTGCGCAAGTGTATGCAATGTGTGTGCACATGTAATTTTGAGTTCAATTTGCAATGTGCATCATTGTGCTATTGTTGACAAGTGCTATTTGGTTCATTTAGAAAGAAGCTTTAAATCTTGATTGACTCTACTATGTCATTTGACCTTGAACTTAAAAGCCATGCTTCCTTCATTAATCTTCAAAAATTTCAAGTAGGTTGAATTAAAATGTGGGTTTTCAAAAATTTTGAACTATTTATTTTGATAAATGAAATGTGTCCCTTTCAACTTGGGTTAAATTGACATTAGAGGTGAGAGATAATGTGTATCACATGCGTTTTGTGATTTGCTTAAAGATAGAAAGCAAGGAAAAACTCTTTGTTCTTAAACTTGATAATTTGCTAATGCATATTATAAATAGACACAAATCAAGTTCACTAGTCTTGGGGTCAAAGTAGGTTTTTCTATTCAACTTTAATAGCTAAAGTTCATGTAATGAAAGGATTTACAATGAGTTTACACATGCTTACATTTTGGATTTAGTTGTCAACGAACTTGAATAGGAGGAGTGAATATTTGTCTAGTTTGCTACAATTTATCATCTTTTGTTTAAAGGTTGGCCGACGATAAAATTTGGTTCAAAAGACCTATCCATGGTACTTAAGGTCAAGTACACATCTAAAAAACATTGGAATGACTTTGTAGGTTTGAAAATATAATTGAATACATGAATGAATTGTTGTTGGAATCCACTTGGAATGCCATTAGTGTGACAAAAAAATTACTTGTCAATGCAAATGAGATCATTGCAATTTACAACACCTTTTGGATATCTTTACATTGGTATGTCATTTGGGGTTGGAAATAGATCCCACTCTTGATTTGTGTGTAAAAAGTGGGTGTGTAAAGGACAATTGATAATGTGTTGAACAATTAATGTTTAGCGCCATGGTCACATATGTGAACGTGTCAATTGATGATTTTGGAAGGAATTAGATCATGAATGCACTTAACACTTAACACTAGAGCTTGTCATCACAAATTCGGCTCATTAGGGCCCTTCATTTGGTACATTCATAACATTAGGTACATGTATGTCATTAATCCTAACACTTCTAGTAGTTGATGTTCATTAGATTTCACATCAAAATAAGTCTATAGGATATTCATTTGAAAATGGTAATAAAGTTTAAATTCCCATGCTCCATCCCTTTTCAATTGTAGTTGTTGGTAAGGGTTTTGGACAGGATTAACCCTATGAACAACATGGTCCTTGCATGTTTAATTTTTTTTCTTGCAATGTTTTAGAACAAGTCCACCCACACCCAATATGTGGGCTTTCACATGTTATCACATCCAAAATAATGTGCAAGCTATTTTCCCATTTTCACCCATAATCATGAAATCTAAGGATTAATTAAATGCCAATAGATAGACCAACCAATCAAAGCTTATCAGTTTTTTCAATGGTCCTTTTGGTGAACATTTTATTTTGTCCTTATTTTTTGTTAGCTAGATATTTATTTTTTACTTGAATGGGTCTAACATAGGCAACAATTTCTTTCATTTGCCCAAGATCTTCTAGTTGTCTCTTGGACGTAGTGTCGGCAATTATTTTACACTTTTGTTATTACAATTGGCAACTTGAAGTATATGTAAGAAGCAACATGGCATCCAAGAACTTCAAAATAACATATAGTTGCAACACAAAAATTTGTCAAGTGTGGCAAATTGGCTACATTATATATTGGCAAACTTACAAAAATATATGCATTGGTGAATATTTCAACCATTATGTACAAATTGTGGCAACAAATGTTTTTGGCAACCCATTTTTTGTGCTAAAAAATATAAAGCTTAGGGAAGGATCAAACTAATTCTTGAATCTTGCCCATTGTAGCTGAGGTCATATTTTTGTGCAAACCATACTTGTTAAAACCTCCTTTACATTCCCACATTAATTCAAGCATACAATTACATCTATGTACAAATTCTACCAAATTCTATGGTTCATTTTGCAAAATTATCCTAATTTTAAATTGTATGAAAATATGTTAATTATTTTATGATTTGTTTTCTTGTATGATAAAATACAACTTTGTTTTAGATGTCATATACATTACATCCCATTTACATGTAGTAAAAGATTTCTGAAATTTTAAAATTTTGTTCAATAGATTTTAAATTTTAAATTTTTTTAGTTCCATAAATTTCAAATTGTGAGTGTTTTTTGAGTATGGATCAATTAACATCATCTCAATTTTTTCTCATCAAAATTCCATTGTTAAAAAAGTCTTTAACTTAGTAATTTACAAAATTGACTACTTTTTATGCAATTGTTGTTCAAGTTCGAAGGTCCTTTATTAAAATCAAAACCCAAAATAATTTTTTTTTCAATTTTTATTTTGAATTCCTCAACAATCATATTAGTCATTTAGTACAATTTCCCATGATTACCAGCGCATTAAAGTGGCACCACAAAAACATATCTAACAAAATTATAATTTTGCAAAACTTTTGGTGGTTGTCCAACATGGTTTTTGGCTCATTTGATTGTGACTGCACCTTCAGCCAATAAACAAGGTGCATATCAAATGGAAACAAAAAACTAACATGCACATCATAAAAAAAAAAAAGGTGCATATGAATTTAAAATAAAAAACCAACAAGCAAGTATAAATGCATAAGGAACTTAGAGGAATTATAGGAACTTGTATAAATTCAAATCACATTAAAAAAAGGAACTAAGAGAAAATGTAGTTATAAACTATAAATAATAACTTCCTTCATTGCTTAGCTAGTCGCTTGCATACAAGTTGCAATTTGATTTTTTTAAAAAGTGTAAAACCTTGAAGTATGCAACATGAAAACATTAATAATCAAAAATTTAATATCTGACAAATTAATAATGAAAATTGTGCAAAACTTGTTCATTCATAGGTTCATACATTTTACACACAAATATTATATGTTAAAAACATGTTTGACACACAAATAAATGTGTTGATGGATGAAATATGAACCTATGAATGAATGAATGTCACACAAATTTCGCATCTTCTTATAAACCATGTCTCAAATGTGTTTTCAATGCACAATATCAATGTGTAAAACATATAAATTATCAATGAATGAAATTTTCACAATTTTAATTATTTAGTTTCTTAGATGTTAAGTTTGTGATGTAAGCATCCATTATATACCTCTAATTCCTATCCTATCAATTTTTTATTGCATTTCCAAATGGAAATTATCCTTAAAGTACCAATCTTGAACAAACGTTTTGAAAAACCAAATCAAGACATGTTGTCAATTTGTTTTTGAATTTAGATTTCATAAAAAACACAATTGAAAATTGCATGAACTTTTAGCTAGGAAACCTTTGTGCAAATTCTTCAATCAAATTAATAGTTAAATAAAGCATTGCAATTTCATTACCACAACAACAACATATCATTCATCACATGTGCACATGGCAAAAATGCCTCATTGAACGACATTTACATTATTAGGAAACATGGGTCTAGTTTATTAACCCATTTCACTTCAAGGCTTTAAAAGTGAAATGGGTTCAAGAACTAATGCTTTAATTTACTGGATTTCACCATGGGTGAAATCATTTGCACCTAATTCATTAAAGTTCATTTTTTTGTTATTCAAGTTATTTATAAATTTATTGAATGTAAATATTTATTAATATATTAATATATTAAGATATTTGATATTCGTAAAAAATTTAAAACATTTTATAATTTGCATTAACTATATTTTCAAAATAAAATTTAATAAAATTAAGTGATAAAATAGTTTACCCCTAAATTAAAATAATTCACTATAGGCTTCATTTTTGTGTTATTCAAATTATTGTAAAATATATATAAAAATAAATATATTAATTTATTAAACCTTAAATTAAATTAATTTATCAAAACCTTTGTCGTACATTGATTTGAAGAATGTGTTACAATTTATATTAAACATCATTTTATAAAATTAAAAAACCTCAGAAAAAATTAAAATTTATTATTTGTAATAAATCTGAATAAAAATTATGATATTGAAAAATATTGGGTAGAATGGAATTATAATTTTTCATTTGGGCAAAGTATGAGAAAGATAATAATGATGAAAAAAGAAGAAAAAATTCAAAAGATCATTGATGATATGTATTAAACTGCAAATTTCAAATATATTTTCAGTCAAATTAAGTGGTTATTTTTTTCTTTAAAATATTTAGATGTGTACATTTTGAAAAATCTTTTAAAATTAAGTTAAAAAAATTTCATTTGGAAAAAATATGAAAAAAAAAAGGTTAAAAAAAGAAAAAGTCTTGACAACATCATTGTTGAAATGTATTATATTGCAAGATTCAAATAACTTTTCAATCAAATTCAATAATTTTTTTCTTAAACTATTAAAGATGGGTACATTTTGAAAAAATCCTTTAGAATGAAATTTAAAGTTTTTCATTTGGACATAGTATGAAAAATATAATAATAATTAAAGTTGAATTTTGCAAAACATTTGGAACAAACAACGTTATAAATACAACCATCAGCACACCTATTTCATATCTAATGATATGGTTGGATTACAAAGGCAATGGGTATTCAACTTGAATTCCAAGGTTCAAACCTTGGTAAAATTTCCGTGTGGTCAAAGGTGTAAGTTGACCGTATGCATGTAAATGATATTTCTATTATTAATATTAATTTAAAAATTCGAATTTTTAATATGTTAAGTTAAAAAGAAAAAAAATTCAAACTCCAAAACTGAACATGATATTTTTGTGATTGACATTTGTTATAATTGTGGAAGGTGTGTTGGTTGGAAGAAGAGGGTTGCTTGCTTCAAGATTTGCCTTGGGCACAACAATCAAGACTAAACTCCTGTTAGCAAGTCTTGTGAAGATGATAAAATGAGTTTGATCTAGATTGCAGCACCCAATGAAAATTAATTTAAAATTTTAATGTTCACATAAAATTTTCAACCACAGTTGGATCCCTATTGAGCAATTTCATCCGCTATCTGAAGAAATATAGGGATAACCCTAATATATGGTCCCTTTACATCTATACTAGCTCCACATGTATAAACACAAACACAATTGTAGAGTTACATATCCAACAGATTTGTGTATGTACAGGCTTAGAATTCAGGGAATGTTGAGCCCACCCACCACTAGTCTCTTTGGATTTTATCTTGTTGCATCTCAGCAACCACCTATCCAGAACAATATGACAAATTGTTTTGACAAGAATCTGGACAAAGAGTACTTACTGTGTGGATGTCAACTTTTGGCAGGCACCCCTTTTGGACAAAGTAAACTTGACAAACATGAAACATAAACTTGGCAAGATAGCAAAATCTTGATATAATAACCCAACAAACAGTATTCCACACACTTTAACATTGTAAGTGACCTCACACCTAGTGTACATTTCTGAGCTTTTGGGGTCTCTGACAAAGAGAGCCATCATCCAGCCATGCTCTCCCACTGTTGCATTGCAAACCTTGTTTGTCATCATTGATGCTTTCTGACAACAGAAGTTCCTTCTTGATCATAGAGTTAGACTGCTAGATGTTGTCCACAAAACTTTATTGGGAGTTGTGATGGAAAAGCTGATGAGCTTGGGTGGATATTTGATTTTGTTAATAACCACTGATTCTTTTTTTCTAAATATTTCAAAATCAGAGAACCGTTGTGTTTTGTTTTTAAAAAAAAAATTAAACATTAGAGAAATCCGTAAATTTACCCTGTCTTTGGGCCTCCTTTCACCCCCTAACCCCTCTTTCAGTGGTATCTGTAAAGTAAGGAAATTTTATCAAAACTCAATATGAAATGCTGAAACTCAGCATTTAATGCACAAGGTTCGAGAGGAATTCTAGTAGCTGTAAAGGTAGGAGCAGTGAAAATATATGTAGCACTAGTGAAGGCACTCAGGAACAAGGAAAGATAGGGTGAAACTCAGAAAACCATCAAAATGTTTTTTTGAGTTTCACCCTGTCTTTCTTTCTAATGTACTTTTTGGCAGGGGTTTTTTTGAATGTCACGCTGTTTATGACGAAACTCAGGGTACGGGTGCTGTCTTTTCCTGACTTTACGGATAACTGTATTATATTAACCTCCAATTTGGGTTATTTCGAAACCTCAAAGAAATGATGGTTTTCACGAAAGTACGTGCCAGCAACAATTTGAGGGTTATAAAGATGATGGTCATTTTAATTTTTCTCAATTATTTAAACACCATGGTTATATCAGAAATGACTTCTTTCATTTTTAGAACCATGGTTTCGAACTCGAAGAACAGTCCTGGTAACCTCTGCGTGTCTGTTCCTGTTTTTGATAACCGCCCAACAACACTGCTAATGATCTTCTTCTTGGGAATTCCTTGACCAAGCAAATCAGGATATATTGAATTTGATACAGTGTCAAAGATTGATTTAACCACGTGATGGGATCCCCCATGTAGTGAAGGCGGCCTAGTCTGCTGACTCTCCTGAGGTCATTTTAGTGATTAACATGGGTGTGCCCAGGATGACTATTACCACACAGTCTAATGTTGCCTTCAAGCAAAGAGTTAGTACTTCTAGAAATGGTGGTGTAGTAGACACCATAAAGGTGACAAGTATTAGTTATCCTGTCTCTTATAGGGCCAATGATTCCCTATTCCTATTACTTCTTAGATGAAAATGTAGTAATTGCACTCATCATGGATGAAAAGTTTCAAATCATGTTTTCATTTCATCTTGGATTGAGTTTCAAATTGTCTTCTCTTTAAGAGAAAAATATGTGAAGAACAAAAATTCAAGTCTGATTTACTCAGATTGCTTATTATGACACTTCTAGGTGCCTCCACCTTAGTGCCATCACCCTTTTAAGCCCTTTGATTACCAAGTGCACACATAGGCTTTAGTGCACCATGTTTTTACTATGAATTCGAATCCCAAAAGACAGAGATGAACTCGACAAGTTTGATCACTTACCAAGTATTGGGTTTGATAAGTCCTCATTGTTTTGCATCACATTCCCATGGATTTTTCTTCATCAAAGATGATTGCTCGTTAGATGTCATCTGTTGAGAGAACACAAAGAAATTTTGGTGTAGATTTCACAAATCTTTAAAAATGTCTTTTCTAACGATCATCAAAGGGGCTATTCCAGTGAGTAATGGATGTGCTATGACTACATGTTGCATGTGGATAAATTTAGTATGAGCTGAGTTGTCCAACCAGTTGGTAAGTTTGATTTTGTGGACATAATTAACATGTGTAAATCTGATAATGTTTGTTGTTGATTTTCATGGTTTGATTCTGTTGCAAACAATATTGTTGAAACTAATTTTCATGCTTAAGATCAACTTTCATGTTCCATCTTCCAAATCCCCAATCCTCAATCTACCTTCAAAGGACGGATGCATGACTAAGCTCCATCTTTTAGTCCATATCATGTCAAAGACATAATATCTTATGATAACACCAACCAACAACATTATTCAATATTGAATCTTTATTGAGGGATTCATAGTTGATTGTTTCTCAGCTTTTCTGCTGATTTTCTCTAGCAAAATCATTCCTTGAAAATTACCAAACCATCTTCAATATTGGATCAGATGCAATATTTTAGCAACACAACAAATTATCATGGAAACATAGCAGAAGACACTCACAAAATTACAGATGGGGGAGGTGAAAGAGCAGATCAAGGCAGAGGAAGGGTAGATTGAGGGATCTCAAGGGGAGCATAAAATTTTCCAGGAAATAATTATACAGAGGAGAGGAATAAAATCTAGGACCAAGCTGCAAAATCAAATTATTTCCAAGCAAATAAATTACCAGGTGCAAGCACAAAACTATTGAAAGAGATGCAATGATCAATCACAAGATTTGTGTCAAGCAAAATAGTTAAGAAAAAACTGTGGCAAGAAAGATGGGCATTTCGTATCTTTAAAAGCAATGGGGAATTGCAGTATTACATTCTCATGCTTGGTGCAAGCTGCTGCACCAATCTGCTGACTTTATATTCCAAAGATGGGTGTGGATAAATCCTTAGTAAAATGCATGATACTTTGGGTTGCTGCTATAAGCTGCATGCAAATGCAAAAGTTGTAAAACTGTAAAAATGCTATCTGAACTTCATGTCAAACTTGTAAACTTTCTTCAAACTTCAACAACAGTTTTGTATGCGATTAGGAACACTAACCCTAATACAATGCATACTGATTCAAGCTTTTGCTATGATACAATAGATGATCATGCATGGTGTAAAGTTCTGTGCAAAATCATATTTTATGGAAATGGAATTTTTGACTAAGTGAAGTAATGCTTTGATGATGTGATGTTGGGTGGTTGTTGGTTTACTGAATTGGTTTGTCATTCTCTGGCGCCTTCTGTATGGCATTGTCTGCAGCCTCCTCTTTCTTGAGGTTTTCCTTTTCTTGGTAATAGAGTCGTTCAGCTTCAGGCATTGATTTCATGATCAGTCGTACTCGGGTGGAGATGTCATCAATTTTCTCATAAAAGATTTCATTGGTGAATATACCCATGAGAATGAACCGAATCGTTTCCCAGCTCTCATACAAGGGCAATATGATGATCACCAAGGATCCAACAGTTCCCCAAATGATTGCAATTGAAGCCCAGAATGCAAAATAGCCCTCTGAGAAGACCTTTGCAGGGAGTGCAAACACAGGCCAAATGATGGCAATGAGGATAGTAAAAGCCACACCCCATCTGATGATCCAAGTCCTTGCATGCTTCAGCTTCTCCTCACTGAATTCCTCCTCTGGAACATCAATGTTGGCACGATCTACCATGGTGATATGGCGAGTGCTTACCCAGTCATAATTTTGTGGTGATAGGTAGCTTATAATTGCATGAATGGCACCACCAGATAGTATAGAAACTAAGTTACCAGCAAGCATAGGCGCATTCTTGCCAGTGCTTCCAAGCGTCACGCGTCCATACTCAACCTTGGCGACAACAAGCCAAGTTGTGATGCCAGCCAGCATGCCACAAATTGCTCCCGCCATTGCACCTTTGGCATTTGCTTTGTTCCACAGAAGAAGAAATGCAACAGGCATGACAGCAGAGCCAATGAAGACTCCCATGGCCAAGTACATCCAGCCAAGTGACACACCCGCTTTGTTGAGTAAAATGGCTAACACTCCCATGAAACATCCAAACAGGAACACGACAGTCCTTGAGACAATCAAAATCTGTTTGCCATTTGCTTTTGGGTTGATGTAAGTGCGGTAGATGTCATATGTGCAGAGAGATGACACTGCAATCAGCTCAGATGATCCTGCAGATGTCACAGCCCTGCAAATCCCATATACAAATTGATTTTATGCTAAATTTCTTCTTGCATGTATGTAGTGTGTATTCCTGAACAAATAAAAACCCAATTTAGATGAAATTCCAAGACTGAGCTTGAGATACTGTAAGACAAGACTTGACTGATTGTTTTGATGGCACTTACATGAAGAGCATTGCAAGGAGAAGAATGGCACCGAATTTTCCCATGAGAGCTATGGCAGTTGCAGGAGGAACTAGGCCACGCCCAGCTTCTTCTGCTGTGAGTGGAAGATCAAGTGCTAATGATCCCAAACCCAGGGAAGTTGCAAGAGAGAAGGGCACTGCAAACCATACCAAACCTCCAAGCAGGTACCCTTTGTGTGTTGATGATGGCCTTGCAGCTATGGCACTCACCCAATACCCCTACAAGACAAAATTGAGCAAAACTCCATGAGCTTTAGATGCCCAGGAGCTTCAACTAAAACTTGTTATACAACAAATAGGCCTAGGAGACAACATGGCAGCTTGAAGAAAGAAACTATTTCTTGCTCCCTGGAGCTTGAAGAAAAAATTAGACTTGCTAAGCCCTGGAGCTTGAGAACTTGGTCCATCTGGAGCTTCTAGGGGGTTTTCAAGAATTACTCACATTATCAACAAAGACAGTCCCGAAGTTTCCAACAATGTTGATGATACCAAAGACAAGGCCACCAGTGCTAAGCATGGTGAGATAGGAGCCACCATTATTCCCAGTCACAGGCCCACAAGCCTGAGTAGCATGGTTGAGAGGTTCTGAGCAATCACGGAACTTGCTAGCCACCTCCGCGAGCTTTGCATGCACATCTTTGGGACTTCCAAGTTTCGGACTGGCAACATACACCAAATACACAAAGACTACCAGCACAATATGCACTGTAAATTTCCAACCCACCCAGCCACCCACAAAACCCAAAAATCAAAACCCTCAATTACGAGATTTTCTCCCCCCATACCCGAAATCAGAAATTTCTTGAATGGAATTCTTCAATCAAAACCAACATTGAGTTGAAAGAACTTGGACTCTTAAGATGGACCAAATTTCGTTTTGTTCGAGAACCAACAACAACAAATGATAATGCTAGGAGCAAAGTTCCTGTAGAAGCAACATGTGAAGAAGGTGGAAAGAAAGTCAAGAAATATGTGAAGGTGGAAAGAAAGCCAATCAACGTGTGAAGAAGGTGGAAAGAAAGCCAAGCAACATGTGAAGAAGGTGGAAAAAAGGCAAAGCAACATGTGAAGTTCTTCAGGTGGAAAGAAAGGGAGCATTGGTCGTACATACCGATTACAGAATGGAGATAGCTGGCCAGGAAAGTGGCTTTGAGGCCTCCATGCAAGGTATAAGCTATGACTCCAAGTGGAATCAAGAAGCTTGCTGCATACAGATTCATGCCTGTCAAAGCATTCACGACAGCGGAACCACCCAATAAAAGCATGGCAGTGACTATGATGTTGGTCATGAAGCAGAAGCACAGGAACACGATATGCGCATGTGTGCCCCATCTGGCTTTCACAATTTCACATATGGTATGTGCGCCGGGTGCCTTCCGCTTGATCTCAATGGCCAACACTCCGAACAACAATACCTGTAGAGGCAACAGCAGCAGCAGCCCATCACAAACAAGCCTAACATAATATAAATCTAGACAAGTTTCAATATGCCTAAAACCCCAGGCACCCACTGCCACATGAGATGAGGACCAAGCAAAACACCCACGAAAATAAAAGGTCCAATCTCTTCTTCATCAATCAGAGAAGCTTGAACATCAAGTTTGAATTCTAGGACCTGTGCCCCTGCAGAATTTTTCTGAAGAAAAAAAGAAAATTTAGCTCTGACAGAAGAGATTCAATTGAGAAGAAATTGACATACTTGAACGGTTGCACCACTGGCATACCAAAAGGGACCACTGACACCGTACTCCCATGCTACATTTGAGCTTTGCAAGATTGTTGCAGCCCATGTCCACTGCACAGTGCCACAAAGCGGTACATGCCTCACAAATCAGAATTTTTTTGCAAGAAACATTTTGAAGATCTTCTGACTAGAAACCATTTTGGAGCTCGGATTTGGAGGTTTTGAGCTTAACCTGAGAAACAATGACACTGGCAATGAGTCCAGTCTTGATGTTTCGGCCTGCAGTGTTGAACCACTCGGAATTGTGTCTGGAATGAACGTACTTCTTCTCCAACCACACCTGTTTTTTGGGTAGTCACACCAGGTGCACAACAACTTAGGAAGATTGTCAAATTCAGGAACACTGCAAAAGAACTAATCAGATTCCAAACAAAATTTGATGATCTTGTTTTTCTTTTTTTTTCTTTTGCAAGCAAGCTAGTTTGAGGTAGAAATTTAGAAAGTGGTTTCAGTCTAGTGTTTTTGGAGCTGACCAGAAAGGAGGTGACAACGGCAAAGATGGCACCAAAACCCAACACGACAGCATAGCCCACTCCTTGGTTCAGTACTGGCTTGCCTCCAAAGAAACTGGAATCCCTCGTACACACTCCACCAACATCGGTGTAATACTTAGCTCCCCAGGGCAAACCTGGAGGACACACTGCAGCCGCCATTGCACCTCGGTCTGTCTCTGTCTCTGTGTCTCTAGATGTCCTTCTGGCTCTTGGAGAATGTAGCTGAACCGACAGAGACACAGACCTGACACCCACACAGAGAGACCTCGAGAACAAGCTCTCAAGCAACAACAGAATGCGTGAAAGTTTACTGACAATTTATTCTCATCTGATCATCCGGCCACTTGCTTGCAACTGCTTGCTGAATTCACTGCCCCAGCTGCACATGCATCCCCACCCATGGATGCATGGATGGATCATGTCGTGCATCATGACATGCATGTCAGGCAGATCTCTCTTTCTTTGCACCACCATCAACCAATGCAAAACAAGCAAAGACTCAGCACAGTAACCGCTCAACCTGTGGTACTGTATTCTGGACATGATTCTATTCCCATTCTCTAGTTCTTGTACATGATTACGCCAAATTTAGGATTTGCAGATCAATGCAAATTCCATGAATCACAACCACCCCACAACTTTAACCAAGATTCATTCAAACCCTAACCAGAATTCGTTCAATCCTCCAAAACCACCCGAGACTGTTTTCTTCTGAGTCTACAAACAATTGCAACAGCTTCTGAAAGGCAGCTGCTGGAATTCAGGATTTTTGCAGACGATTATCATTCTGGACTTAACTTAAGTAATGAGTTTAAGAACAAGAACAAGAAGTTTTAGAACTTAGAATTAAAAGGTAGACTGCCAAAGAAATGAAACAATGTGAATTGGGTTTTTTTTCTTTTTGTTTTGGAGCAAGATTCACGGACTTGTAAAATCCTCTTAACACACTTGCGAAGAAGAATCTTATTATGCGGGTTTTGTCGGATGCAAGAAGCAATCTAACAAATCATAGTCGCTTCAGTATTGGGTGGGTGAGAATCTTTGTGCATCAATCAATTGGACCCCAAAACTATAAATAAATAAAAAGTCCTACGTACTTACATTCTCTCTCTCTCTCATCCCGTAGCTTGGTGCTTGGAATTCTCCAAGAGTGCACAAGCTCTGCGCGTGGCGATTCTGCGCTCGCGCACTTTTGCCTTCTCCGCTCGTGCTCCTTGTGGGCTCCTTTGTTGCTACTGCTGCTTGCTTTCTTAGTGCTCATCATTTACTGTTGTACTGAATAGTAGTGACATCCAAAGCATGCCCACCAACACCACCTTCTATTTTGTTGGATGTCACCATCTTATCAAGTTATTTTTATCAAGTTACTTCAGATATTTCTGCTTTGTGCCTTGAAGGTCACCATCCGATCAACTAAACTTTTAATCAAGACACTTGACATGATGTTTGTGCTTTGTGTGCTGATCAAGTTACTTTTATCAAGTTATTTCAGATATTTGTGATTTGTGCACAAATAACTTTTTGGAACTATGAGATATTTGAGTTAAACTTCATTAACCCCTAAATGTCATAAAAACTCCAAAAATACACTGAAAAAGGGACCAAATTGGTCCTTTCTGGGTTTAATGATTAAGTATCTATCTGATTCTTGTATGTGATGTTCACCTCCAGGCTCCTATTACGGTGGAAGAAATATTGACATGAGATAATGACCTTGTACATGTAATATTAAAGAAAGCAATATCCGTTGCACTCAGGATATTCACCTCATGTTAGGAGTAGACGAAACCTGGAGAGTGAATATAAAGATTGCAGTAGCAACTTTGTGTAATTGTGAAGATTGGGCGGGGAACTCGTAAGATGATAGATATCTCATTGATTTGTTATCAATTTCCAACATATATAGTTTGAGCTTGATTGATATATTTATTACTTCCATCCATGGTGTGGTGTTAATTATTCACCCATCCATAATCATGAAAAGGTGAACTGTATAAAGTGAGATACTATTCAAATCCCAGCATCTGGGTGAATCATTATGGTTGACCAATCAAAATCAGGCATTCCACTTTACTGCACCTCTTGGAAGGCAATGGAAACACGCGCATATTTACTGGCCCAAAGGAGTTTCATGCACAGTTATTTGACTAAAGTACTTCATCCAAACAAGTTTGTACAGGCCATTTTAGTGGTGCCGCTGGGCATTCTGTTATTAGGTGAAAAAAGCAATGATACTTTTACCTCCACTGTTACTCCAGATACCTACCTGCTTTCTTTTTATTACTCATCATCTGCTTACTGTGGTCGTGAATACTAGTAAAATTCCTAAGGGAAAACAAAATGGAGCAATTTGGAAACTTTCAGGCAGAACATTAATAAGTTCACATTATGCTATTTAATTTTTAAAATTTTCATTTTATTAATTGCTGTCACAGATTCCTTGTTTTTCCAAAAGAAATGTCAACTTTCAAAAAAATTTGAAAACATTTCACACTATATTTCCACTTTGGCTTTGGTTCGGTAACAAATTTTTGTTTGCATTTTCTTAATGTTTAGACAGGTCACTTAATGGGAGATCCTTCTTGGGATGCTCACAATTGAAAAGATGTCAAAAAAATGAAAAAGAAAAACACTGCATCCAAATTGGTTCATGTTTCTTTGTAAGACATGGAATGAGTGCCAACAAAGCACCTTTCCAATGTTTACCTTTGTAGTTTGCTTGTCTCTACATGGTTTCATTTCCCAATTGATTGGTTGTAACTATTGGAGGGTTTTTTTTCTCATACTGGACTCGTATTGGATACTTTCTTTTTAAATTCATACTAGCCTGGTCCAGGTATTGGGTCCAAGAGTGATTTTTGTCCCATATGAGGCAGGTATGTACATATGTAATACGTACCTGATATTGAAATTGATATAAAATTGGTACAAGGTTGGTATCACCTCAAGTCCTTACCTGTCTGGTACAAATATAAGGCTGGAATTGCCTCAGCTAATACCACACTGGTAGGGTCCTTGCTACCAGTGTTGATTCTTGATACCAGGTGCAGACCCAGACCAATACTGGGTGTATCAAGGAAACAAAGATCTTGCCCATAAAGGACGGAATAATTTATATTGAAATACCATAACATCCCGTACCTTGAATATTGTGGCATAATTTTATTGGATTTCTCAAACATTTCATAAGTCCCTTCTATGAGCTGTGAACTCTAGAGGTGGCATTTGTTCAAGTAGAGGTTGAACTTGGACTGCGGTGAAAAGAAACTCATAGGGTGAAAAGTACACAATCGATCTTTAGTAACTAATCCCATATTTGGCCAACTAGAGAGTCAAATATAATGAATTGCTAAATGGATTTTGACATATCAAGTTTCTAATTCTTAATATTTAATTTTTTTGGTAACTACACCTATTATTAAACACCCATCCATCAACAAACATTTGATTAGTGAAAAAAGGACTTCATGACCAATCAGCCAAGCATTTTTCATTTGTCAAACCATGATTGTTGATTGAACACCTGGTGGAAAAAATAAAATTGGGCATTTCAAAGTATTTCAACCAAGAATGCTGTAAATGTGTTTGGTCATGAATGTGAAATATAATATTCATTCAAGTAAGATGTTTGTGAATCTTTTTAAAAAATTGGTGTTAGGGTTAAAGTTGTCACATTCCAATACACACAAATGTTCACAAATTTGAGAATATCTCAACACATAAGAATTTAAGTGTTTGGTGAAGGGCATCATATAGGACACATTTGTAAATTTTGTAGCTCATTATTTGACATTGTCATCACAAATTTACAAGCTTCATGGGTTCATTCCATATCCATGCGAAATTTGTTATTTCATAGGTTTATATTGTTTAAACATGAATGTCATGCATTATTTAAACATGAAAGTCATGTGCACGACTTTTGTGTATAAACAACACAAATAGACATACAACATTCGTGTCTAAACAACACCAATAAGTATATGACATTCGTGTCTAAACAATGTGCACAACAATACAAATAGATGAATAACATCCATGTCTAGTCCATATGAAATTATGAAAAGCATATTTTGCACAACTATTATTGCCAAATCATGACCCATAAAGTTTGTGATGGTTGTTTAATAATGGACATTAGTTATCTTTGTATAATGCACACACAATGACATAAATATGCAAAAACATGTATATATGGGGTTTTAAGTGTTTGGGTAAAGTTGTGGAATAAGATGAATTTATAAATCTTTTAATTCATAATGTCACCTAAATTGGCTAGGGATGGGAGGTGATATGTTGCACTCAAGGGCGTACAACATCTTTATAAAAGATTTAAACCTTAATTAACTTGCAAACTAATTTAATATGGGGTGCAAAGAACATTTACATTTTTTGCAAGAATCCAAATAAAAAATCAAAGGATACATTGTAAGCTTGGGATATTATAATGCAACTTTTATTATGAACTTAAATAATACAAAAAAATCCTTAGACTTGCTTGTAAAATTTCCAACCAAACAAGAACATCACAATCTCAATAAAACATGTAGATCTGCACAAGCCCTAATTGAGTGGACATCATTCCTTTCAACTAAAAATAAGCATGTCCACCTTACCAAATTTTATGTTAGAGGAGCTCCAAAATTTCTTAAAGATTTTAATACTTAATGCAAGAAGGTTGAGAGTGGTAACAAAGGAGACCAATGTAGATGTGAAAATAGAAGCAAAAAGTAATGAATGCAATTTTTTTTTAATTTAAAAAATCCAACAAAAGAGTTAAAATAGAAGAATTAAAAGTAACAATAGAAAAAACAAACAAAAAAGTAAAAATAAAGGAGGTTTAACAAGTGCAAAATTAAGGATATAAACAACTTTTATGAGCATAAATATGTTAAGTTCTTATACTATTAGTGGGTAGCCAAACATGTAATCACAAAAATAAAAAAATAGTGCAACTCAAGTTGATTGTTGCAAAGTTTTTAACATGCTCCAACCTCTCATAACTTTAATTCACACCCATCACATCCAAAACAACAACAAACAAAAATTGGAATGGGAGGACTTTGCAAATTTCTTTCATCTTATACTACATGGGTGGCATAAGAGCTTGATATTCAAGCATTTATTAACCTAACTAACTTCTTGTATTCTTGGTCTAATTTTAGGAAGGATAGTGCAATATTTCTTTGTGGCCCTAAGTTTATAGGCCCCATCTTTTGGAAACTAAAATTAGGAAAACCTTATGTTTCATGATGTTCAATGTGCTTCACAAGAAAAAGGAGTTGCACATTAGACCAAACAAACATCAGAGAAGAAAATGTCCCCCCTCCCCAAACTTTGCATTAGCAATAATACAAATATTGAGAAAAACATGATGGGAGCTTGCTACATGCCCTACAAACAAATGTATATATGAACAACTTGAAGAGGTTTCCACAAGGAAAGCTAACATGCATTGGAACATTTCATTGTTATCATTGTTTAAATAGGGGTCATGATAAGGTTATGTCATCCCCAAATCCAGGGAATGATTAATTATGAACTATGTAATCAATGCAATACACTAGGTTCATTATAAGAAAACATGACTTTTAAAAAGTCCAACTTGATTGAAATGTCCACATTGACCAAAAGGGATGATTGTTTTGATTAAAAGCCTAGGGCATGAAAGACATGAATTACTTTTGACTGAAACATTTGACTAAAGTGACATTTTTGACCATGTGACAAACCAAACATCTAGTGAAAAAGGCCAAAGGTCCATTAAAATGACCAAAGTTTGGTCAAATTGACCATACTTAATGGCCATTATGATTTATAATTAATCAAATTGGCCATTTTGATTTAACACCTAGTCAAATCAACTATACTAATTTGGTTATTTAACCTACAAGTTTATTTTCATAGGGTATATACCAAACCTAAGTTCATAGCTAGTAGGCCCTAGGTTAAACATATTACACCTAATAAATAATTATAATGATTAATAGGTTACTTACATGCTACCTTTAGGCACATGTAGGTATTTAAACTTAGTACATTAATTAATTAATATTTAATAATGGATAATTAATACTCAATAATTTATGATTAATATTTTATATAATTAATTAATCACCAAATAAATGTCAATTAATAACCAATAATTAATTTATTCATCAACTTGTTGATTGATTAATTATTATTATCAAATTATGAATTTTAAAAAAAAATTGGGTTAATACTTGACAGTAATTTATAATAATTAATAGTAGTCCATATATAATTATAAATGATTATTGATAAGTGATTATTTAAAACTAATTTTTTAGTTTAAAATATTTTTTAATATATTAATTGATAATTATTATTTCATAGTAAATAATCATTAATTAATATTTTATATTTAGTAATTCCTAGGAAATAATCAATTACCAATCATTGATATTATTTAATTATTTATAAATTATAATAATTCATCAATCATTTTTAATCATTTTTAATTATTTTTAATAATTACCTATAAGTAGCCATCCTACTAATTAGGTTAATAGCCTAGGCCACCTAGGTCTGCAAGGTAGGTAACTTAACCTAAACCACTTAAACCTACTAGGTAAATACATAAACTTAACCTAGGCCACCCAAGCCTACTAAATAAATAATTAGGTAATCTAAGTTATGCCATCTAGGCATACTAAGTAAGTAATTTCACCTATTAGGTAGGTAGCCTAAGCCTTGACCTACTTAATAAGCTAGGCAACCTACCTAGTATGTTTAAACTAAGTGTATTAATAGGTTTGTAGGTACCTACATAATCTACTAAATAGCATAAGCATAAATAGTTTACTAGGTAGATATAAACATAAACTTAGTAGGTACCAATAAAGCCTAGCAGATTATAACCTACATGTTACTTAGGTACATGCATTTATTAATAAGTACTTCCTACTTATTAGGCTACCCTACCTGTAACCTATTTAATTATGTAAATAGTGTAAAGAAATTCAAGTTCATTTAGAATAATATGCATGTTGAACAAAAATTCATGGAAATTGATTACAATATATTAATCCAAAATCATGTTCATTACAAATATTTTGTCCAAAAATATCACCTTATGGGGTGGTGGTGCAATGGTTAAGGATTTGATTTCTCAATGTGAACTTGAAGAGTTCAAGTCCCCACATTTGCAACTTAAGCTACCTTGGTTACTTAGGTGACCTAGGTTGCAAAATTTGTTAAACCACTTAGCTTAGGCTACTTGGCCTAACCTAGGGGGCTTAGATAGCCTAAGGGCCTAACCTAGGGGCCTTGGCCTAATCTAAATGGTTTGGTTTAGCCTAGGTGGCTAAGTTAGGTGGCCTAGGCTAAGGACATAGGGTAATTAATTAATTAATATTTTCATATTAATTTAAAATTATATATATAATTTATTTTTATTTTTATTTTTTTGTTGTTGCCCAAATTATATTATTGTCACGATGGTTTGGTAAATAAAACCAACCAAAAAGACCTAGTCAAAACGGTTGGGTCCAACTCAACTTGTCCAAAATGGCACTTTGGTCAAGTTGGATGTGGGGGCAAAAAAACCATATGAGGATTTTTTGACCAAAATTCCTAGTAAAAAAAACGATGATTTCTTATAATGGTTGTATCAAGATTCTACATCTTCAGAGGTGAAAGATTATGAAATCATTACATCAAAGAATGTAAACCAAGGACTTGTATGGCGATGTGGGAAAAAACTTAGATGATGGCATTTTTGTTTAAGGAATTCCTCAAGTTCTTCAAGAAATTTGTACCAAATGGGATTTTTTCAAATAGATTGACAATCAAAGAAAATCAAATCAAATACTAATAAATGTTTCTTCAAATAAACTTCAATAAACTCACAACCTCATTTTGCTTGAAAGATGATCTAATGATGGATTCGTATTCATACAAATGCCATAAAAATGTGAAAACTAAGTTATGGACACAAAAACTACAATGCTTACTACATGACAAATCTAAGCATAACACAATCATTCATGAAAACAAACAAGAACATGAAAATAGACACGACTTCTAAAAGTGTATGTGCAAAGCACATATTTTCATACAATGAAAAAATGTGAATGTGAATAATGGTTTTAAAAAATGAAGAAAGGTGGATTGCATGGTCTTACAAAATATTAATTTTGATGAAATTAAAGGTGCAACATTACATGACATACATCTAAATATACCTATTGTGATGAAAAATCCTTGGAAGTTTCAATATTCACCTTCCATAAGGCACTTTGTCCACAAAAACATTTTACATAATTTTAAAAATATTCATTCTAGGTTTTTAAATGGATGGTAATTGGATGAAAATTAAAAGTGACAAACAAATTTCATCCATTCAAATCAAATACCAAACAAATGATGATGGACCAACATGACATCAAAATTAATCTTTCATGCCTATCATAAATAGTTATGTGAACTATTCTATGACCCCTACACCTATTCTTACACCTTGGAAAACCTCGCAATGTTGGAAACCATTATATGTTGTATATAATAAATTCCAAGAAAATAACGAACAACAATATTTCTCATGTCTTTGATCAAAGTTACCCTATTTCACATTTTCTAATAAAGGAAAGTCCATTAGTAGGCATATCCATCCATTGTGTTTGGCAACAATCACTAAAATATTAATGTTGCGAAAGATTATGGGATCTGAGGCAGAATATTGAAAGTGAAACGAGGTGATAAAATTGAAACCAATATAATACAATGCCTTGTCTAGATTCCATTCCTTAAACCCCATAATTGTTCTTGAGATTAGGAAACAAATGACACCTGAAAATGAATTTTTGAAAGGAGTTTAAAAGTGGGGAACAATTGAGAAAATTTGGCATGCAATTGATTCCCTGATCACTAGCAACCCCACTTTCAAATATTTGCATTTGAAAAGACAATTGAAACAAAAAAATAATATATAATTATCACAAGAATTGACTCATGTTTTTTTGTATAAAATACACATAATAATCCTACATGATTTTTTATTACTTTACTTTCTCCAAGCATGAGCTCAATAAATTGAATAACAACATAGCTTGTCTATTTAGCTCTCTCTCTATATGTATATCAACATATTGATACAAGATCAAATGTTTCTCCAAAATGAATTCCATAAGCTTGTCGAGTTTCAAGATCTTAATTTATAAAAATATATACTTGGCCTTTCACTTCACATATTTTTAGCCATTTATGAAGGATTAAATTTGGAAATGTGACAAAGTCAATTGCATCCTTAAAAATTCAAATTCCACCTTTCTTTATATGAATAAAATTAACATTTGCTTAAGTTACAGTTGTACTATTGTTTTATATAACCTTGTTTAGATAAGTTTTTCAGCTTTGGATTTTATATATTAATATGTGTTTTCCAATCATCCTACTCTTTTTAGATTTCCTCTTACTTACTCTCCATTTTATAAATGGCCACTGCATAAGATGTTTAATGTCCAGATAGTAGGAATAGATATTAAAGGCCCATGCATTTTACCAAAAAAATATGTTTTCACTCTTACTATGCAACATTTACCTTCACAAATGAAAAGATCCTGCCCCTGAGGCTCAAGCCAACTCCACCATATGAGGTCCACCACTCAGACAAGCACATTGAGTTTTACCTAGACAACTATCCTCTTTTCAAGTGCAGGATGAAACCCTTGCAGACTCTAGCCTATTAAACAAAGCACCCAGCAAAGGGGGGGGGGAGAAGGAACAAAGAGAGAGGACCCAAGTTGAAGAAGTACAGAAGCCAAAGTGGGTCACCACAGGGCAAAGGAACAAATCAATGTGGGATTTGTTTTGGGAAAGAGTTGGGAGATATTATTAGGGGAGGAAGAAGACAAAAGAATGCGCTCCCCAGGGATTGGAAACCTGACTCTCAACTTGGATTGCCTTTCTTCCTTTGAAAACTCAATTCAAGATTCCCACCTACCCACCAACCACTTGCACTCCCCTTTCACTTTTGGAATTCTGCCAAGTGGTAGGTGTATACAAATAAGTGCAGCAGATTCTGGAACCAACACTATACCTGCTATTTAACTATCTATTTAACTATGGTAGGTGGGTGACTATCATAGGTTAGTAGGTAACGAATGTGAGTGGTTACTACATAGGTAAGTAAAGTAGGTATGGCACTTGGTGATTACTAGGTCCATAGATGCATGTGGATGGTTATTACATAGCTAACCACTGTGGTTACTTGTTGGACAGGAATACAATGAAAAAGTGTTTAGGGTGAGTTTCAATTAGTCTGGCTAATCCCTCTGGTATCTAAGTCCTGTAATTTTGCCTGGGTGAAAGGATTGCCGAACACAATTTAGAAAATATTTTCCAAGCATCTAAATAAGTACCCATTAAGTTTATGATGGGGGTAATATTAGCCCATGTTGAAAATGGCAACAATTTACAAACAAGTTTTGGAAATAGAATTTTCATGCAGCCAATGAGAAGGTTCAGCATGGGGGTATAGGACCTTTAAACTCCTGAAAGAGCAAAGGGACAAAATGTGTCTTCATCTTCACATAGGTATTCAAAAATTCCAAGGCACTTGGTCATTAGACCCATGCAAGAGACAAAGTAAGGAAACTACTTTTTTATCCCTAAAACAAATGTGTTAAAAATTGGACAGAGATAGGCGGACATAGGTATACATATATATACATATATAGGTTGACAAAAGGAGTAGGAGGTGGGGGGGAGGGGGAAGTTGACCACTTGGCAATTTTGAGATATTGCAAGGGTTTTCTAAAGGAGTCTACATGAGGTCAATTGGGCATTGGAGTAAAAACTAAAATCCCCAAATTCTAAAACCCCAAAACTAAAAATGCAAAGCACTACTCGAAATTTTGCAATGTAACTGGAGCATACGTTATAAAATATAATAACGAGGCAAGCATTTCATAAAGCTAAACACCCCATCTTACGAACAAATCAAGGGTTTCCAATTCCAAACTTAACACTTCCAAGGTTAAATATATGCCAATAAGAGGCCTCATTCAAGAAGGTGAAGGTACCAGTGTAGGCTCAGTTTCACCCTGGCCAAACAAGTGCACCCTTGGTTCCACAAGTGGACCCTTTGGTTTCATTTGACTTTGTGTAAGACATATCCACACTTTTTACAAAGAATCAATGGGTTGGCAAGTAGGGTCACAGATCTCTTGTGTGTCCCATTTCACCTAGATGCTCTCAACTCCCTTGACCTTTGGGAGGTAGTTAGTGACAATGAAGACAAGTTTCTGTGTGTGGCAGCTTGTATACAACCTCACTCACTACCATGGGTCAGTCAGGTTGCCTGGGTTGCCTGTTTGAATACTGGTCCTTTGACTATGAGGGTATGGAACCAGGAGCAGGACATTTAAATTCAAAAGAATTCATCTCGCACGCCCTACAACACCCACCGCCCCGCCCCCTCCCCCCCAGCAAATTGTGTAGTCATGTGCAAGTTAACACTTGCAAACTTGTTCGGTGGATGCTTAACAGAAGATGCTAGATAGCCCCTAACAAGCCTGTGCAAGTTGACACTTGCAAACTTCATAGTGGGGTGTTTAATGGGATATGCTAAGTATTCTCCAACCAGCACTATCTGGGTGCAATACCTTGGGCGATTTAATGTAGGGTTTGGCAAATGTGGTCCAAAATATTAGTCAAATACTATAGAGGGTCCCATTATTGTAAATATTGAGATGTAGGTTGCTAGTTGGCACTATAGTTCTTACTTCCTTGAGATCATGAGTTTCAAACCTAACAAGCAATAGCAACACTTACTTACTTTTGATCCTTATTATGTAAGACAAGTGTTGATTGTGGAGGACATGACCCACACTGTCCACAGAACAGTGCAATGCTCGAAAAATAGGCTCCGGACAGAGCTCATTATGGACTAGATAAGCATTTATGGAGAGCGGGGCTACCAAATGTGCAATGCTGCTGTTGTAGCTCAGCAATTGCTGGGGACAGGAGACCTGTTGATAGCCCCCCTTTCCATAAATGCTATTCCGCGTAATTGTAAACCTTCATATGTGTGAATCAAGAGTTTTATAATCTTCTTACAAATGGATGAAAGCTTTCATAGACTTCTTGTAGATGGACGAAAAGTTTGATAATCATCTTGTAGATGGATGAAAAAAGAGAGGGGAGAAGTTCTGCATAGTGAGAAACAAGGGGAGGGAGCTTGAAAATGTCTACTAAGCAGAAGTAATGTGTATGAGGTTGTAGGCTACTGCACCTGGATTGTCCTGCTCTACACAAATCAGAAATTCACACGTCAGCAATTACCTCCCAGAATGGGCTAGTAGGTTATTCAGTGTCTCCCCTGTTTAATGACCTTCGTAGTTGCCTTGCTAAGATCCGATAAACCAATGCTATGTTTAACCACAACCTTACCATTGGAAGGAAAAAAAAGTTTTGACCCCTAGAAACGGCCTACAAGGCGGTAACTTGAAAATGGTCTTGCTCAAATGGTCATAGGCCGCTGTTGTGTGCCCAAAAATTTAATTAATTAATTAATCAATTAATTGGTGATAGGCCGCGGTGAATAGGTAGGGGATGTAAGTGGTTACTATGCAGGTGGTGAAGTAGGTAACTTGGTGGCTTCTAGGTAGGTAGATGCATGTAGATGGTTCCAACATAGCTAACCATTGTATGGGACAGGACTACAACCAAAGAGTGTTTCCTATGCACACACCATCCATCCTGGACAGTACACTTGTAGGTGCTGGTCCTCCGTCCACTCCAGCCTTTTTCCTACTGATGAAATTTCTCCAACAAAGCAAAATCATAAATGAAACATTCAAAAAGTGCACAAGTGATTTTTGAGGATTTCCTTAGTCAAAAATCAGAATAATAATAATAATAATAATAATAATAATGGAGATTTTTATATTTGGTTTTCAATATGTATTATATACCCCAAAGTATAGAAGTATGGTTAAACATATGTCCTTCATATCTGGTTTATTGCCAGATTCGGCTAAATGTTCCTAGGGATGACCCTCACTTTTTCTACATATTTTTATTAATGATCACCACTTTAGTTGCATCAAAAATTTGCATAAGAAAACACCAGTCCACTCTTGCCATGCAATTAGTGATTTTTTTTTTGAAAAAATTCACTAAAGTAAGCCAAGAAAATGAGGAGAAACCCCAAGCCCAAAATTTGAAATAGCTATATGATATTAATGGAGGTCGCCTAAAGTTCAAGTTGTGTAGGAATGAAAGATCGCCAAAAAATCACCATCCAAGGCCATTTCGTCATTTGGTGCAATTTTGGTTGTCAAATTTGGCAAAAAAATGTTACCTTATGGATGATGTTTGCCACTATGTAGTAGACCTAATAATTACAAGTTCAAGAGTTGTGAAAAATCAAGGTTTTTTTTTCTTCAATTTCACGAGGTTGGAGAACTTACAATGCTACACAAGAGGACTTAATCAAGTATGGCTACATGTTGAGAACAAAGTAGAAATTTATTGAAACCCTATTATGTATTGGCAAGCTGTAAAAACTTAGCTTTAAATGGTAATTTTGACTTCTTTTACTTCAAAATGTGATGAACTTGAGGGTATTTTTTCCAAAAAATCCTATGTAGGAGTCGAAGGCCTTTTTCTTCACCAATTGGTGATATTTTGCCAATAGAAAAATGCTAGTGAAAAATGGAAGCCAAATCTTGGACTCTAAAGTTTTAACCTTCACTCCTAACACCTAAATGCTCTCAAAAAATGTTTTGCAAATGTGATCATTATTGAACAATGTGAATGATTACATGAATGGTGAATGTCATGAAATTTGGTTGAAATTGTTGCAAGCTAGAAGCACATGAACATGAAAAATACAAAGTGCATTAGAGCAAAGTGTGATATTGGTTGCAAGTGTGAAGCAACAAGCTTGCAAGTTGCAAGCTACAACTTTAAGGGACTCACAAGCCTATTGTGCAATTTGAAGGAACTCATGAATTTACAAGTTTGCTTGAGATGTAATTATTTTGAAAAAAATATTGAGCTTTGCATAATTCAAGTTTGAAGTTTAAATGTGTTGCATGCACATTGTAACAAGCTACATCATAGAATTTGGAGCAATGAGCCTTGCAACATTTCTTTTCCATTAATAGCATGAACACTAAACATGGTCACATGGTGTTGTAATGGAATGATTGCATTACCGGGGCCCATGGGTTTTGAGTTTGAGCAGACCTTGATTTCTTGAAAGGCAATGGATTGTGGGTGGCTATTGTGTTACAACACCTAGAACAAGTTCAAAAACTCAATAGGTCATGGTGGGGGTTTGTTTAATGTTGTGTTGCAATACTTCAAGTACAATGAATCAATCACAATGGGTGGCTATTTGCATTGCAATGTCTAGTTCTTAAATTGTCAATTTGCAAGCCCAAGCTTGGTGCAATGGAGGGTCCAAAATTTAAAATTGAGACTCCACAAGTCACAAATTCATAGCCCATGACAATGGGCAATGATTTGTAAAAAAATTCAATTATTCAAGTTTTCATTTTCAAATTAATTTTCAATTTTTTATTTATAATATGTGAATTAACATGTGAGTTTGATAGGTTTGATCATTGATCTTCTTGATAGATTTTTTGTTTTTTTAATTTGTAGGGTTGTTGTGGCCCCACTAAAACTTCTAGATTTCAAGTACAAGGCCTTATTTGGATCTAAATTTTCTACTCCCATTCTTGAACAATCTCCCCTTCAAGCACATGAAAGGGTTTTTGGTCTTGCCAATTTGTTTCATCAAACAATATTATGGCTACAAATTTCATAAATTTGGAATACATTGTGCTTAAAATTGAAAATTTTGTTTTGAACAAACAAAAATATGAATTTGAAAAAATGTTTTAAGACAATTGGGTAGCATGGTTGTCATGGGTTGAATTTTTAATCGACAATGATAGTCTACTAACCTACATGAGGTGTAAAATTTATTCCGAAATTGAAAGTAGAAAAATTATTAATCCCCAAACTTGATTTTTTGTTGAAACATGTAGGTAGGCAAAAAGCCACTTCTATTATGCCAAGAGTAAAAGTTGGGGGGTTTTATAAGAACCAAAAAATGTCAATAGATAAAAAATGAGGTTTAGTTTGCCCAAATCCCATGTGATTATATTCTGCAAATTATTGTCCATCAAGATTTGAAAGTTAATGTTACCAAATGAATATCAAAGATTTAACAAAGCAAAATGAAGATGGCTAATTAGTTGGACAAGATTAATACATTTCATTAATTTGATTTTCAAATTACTTTTGGAAGGAAATTTTAAGTTAGAATGTAGTTTTGAAATTTGATGATGATTGGGAAATTGTTTTGTTTTAATACACAAAAATGGACTTAAAGATCAATTATTGGAGAGATAATAGAAATATGTGCAATATTTAGTTTATATTCTATTGGGCTATGAACCATAGATTTTCATGTTTTTCATTTTTGATTTATTCATTTTACACTACAGATGTTTGATATGTTCAATTTCAAGTAAAGAGGACATAGAATATTAATGAAAAAACAATGAGCATATTCTGAAATTGTGTTATTCTTTAAGAGAATCATGGAACTTTGATCATAGATTTTGCTTATTTAGGATAATTTATAATTTAAGAAATAAGGTAAAATTAGTAATTGTAATATAAAAAAATTGTGTGAATACAATCTATAGATATAATTGAATGAATGGAAACAATAAATTATTTGTGTTGTAAGTACTATTGAACGTATAAGTTGAATTGTTTTAAAAAGGTAGAAAATAGTTCTAGGTAAAATCTATGCCTACCAATTAATAAGAGAAAAGTTGTGCACTTTGCTATCATTTTGTACTTGTTAACCCATGGGAAGCATATGACAAATTTTGAAAACATCAACATTCTTCTTGAATTGATGAAGGTCAAACATTGCCCTCAAAAACATTGGTGTGACAATTCTAGTTGGGGAATGCTTAAAGTTTTACACCATAGTAGTCATGCAAGCTACTAAGTTTGTAGTGCATAAAATTAATTATGTGGTTTTGTTTTATGATGAAATGACATTGATTAATAACCAATCTTGGTTATCAATCTATGTGTACATTATCTAGAATTGTTCAAAGGTCCCCATGTTGTTGGATTTCACATTAATCAATGAAAGTTATCACATGTTTGGCGAGTCATAATTTTCATTTTTTACTAGGAAAATGCAAAATTGGTCCATTCACAGTAAAATGGGTGTCAAGGTCATAATCCTTACCAATAATTACATTTTACAAATGCCCTGCATGGATTAGTTTATTAAATACCAAAATTGTATTTTAAATGTAATTTATGAGATTGAATATCAATATTGAGACCAAACATGACCCATATTATAATTAAAATTATCATTTTTTGAATGAGGATCAAGATTATAGTTAAATCTATTATTTTTTAAAAACCATTATTACAAATTTTGAACCTTTTTAACCATTAAAGGCATTTAGAATCAAAATTAACAACATTCACTCAAAGGATTCAATACATATGCATTTAAAAATATAAACATATGTGGCCCTTTTTATGAAGTATATTAGAGCCCATAATAAAATTAAGAACATTTGGTGAACGTTTGAGTAATAAAAAACACATTCAAATTTTTTAGTCCTTAAAAAAAAACCTTGTCAACAAATGTTTTGTGTATGACAAAGGACTCTAATAACATAATGAAATGACTCCAAATTTGTAGGATATCAATTTCATGAATAAACAAGCAAAAACCTAAAATATGAACAAATAATTCATTACATATAATCATTGGTGATTTTTCAAAATACTAAAAGTGAAGTTTTCACAATAATCAAAAAGTGATTTGGCTCCTTTTACTTTGAATGGACCTAAATAACCTACCAGTATTATTGATCTATGAATATTATTAATTGAAGTAATAATTATTAACATTATTTCATTAAATAACCTATTAGTTGAACTGACTAACAATTGATACCTAAAATATGTGATATATACGATGTATTTTTTCTATTTTTTTTCTAATATTAAAGGTTAAAGTGTAACCTATATTTAAATTGGTTTTTAAAATTAAAGTAACCCTATTTTACAACCAATTAAATTATAATATATGTCATCCTATGATTTTACTCACATATTTTCTAATTTAAAGAAGAATATCCCCCCAAGAACTCTTGTGGATGGTAAGCATGAGACCATTTTGATGAAGTGGATTATCAATTTCAATAGTAGGATTAATAACAAGCAACATATATGCCAAACATACTGCATATGGGTGAAAACTTGCAATTCTAGCAAAGAGTTGACATGTTATGTGATTGGTCTACCTATTTTTTACCACATTGTGCAAGGTGTGAAATTCCAATGCATGGATATAACAAGAAAATTGGTTAAAGAATTACAAGTTTGATTTCCACAACATGTGATCAATGAAGCATTAAATATTATTTGCCCCCACTCTAAATACTTGTAGATTGTGATGAATATTCCAATAATCATTTAAATGATGTCAAGTCTTTATTTTGACCCCCAAAATATATGCAAGTTGGTGAAGTTGAGCAAATGATTAAGGGTGCAAATGGGATATCACGAACCGGACTTGCCCCTTGGGTGATTGCCTTTTGGGTGTTTATTCTAGGACATTTTTGGAATCTTTTAAACAACGATCACTAAAAGAATCTTAAAAAATCTTTAAAATTTTCATCACACTATTATGTTATGGTTTACATTAAAAAATTGCTTAAAATATGTCATTGCCAAAAAAATTCAAGTCCATTTACAAGTCCTTTTATTGCTAAAAAAACACTAGTTACAATGTTTTCAAAATGTTTTGGGTATTTGTCATTCATTAGATTGATTTCCAACTTTTTAAATATATATACCAATACATTAAAAATATCATTATGTGAAAATAATTTCATTTGGAATTCTTTCTTTTTTTCTAAAATGTTAGATACACAAAACTAAGCATTGGTTACAACTGCTTGTGTATATGTTAATGTGACTATAACCTTAACAAACTTTTTTGTGCATTTTAATTGGATGTGTAAAAAATTCATGTTCAAGATGATGGTGAAAAATAATGTGCAAGTGGTTTTGGGCTTTCCTAATATTATCAATCCTCTCAATAAAATGTGAAAGGGTGAATGGATGGTTGAGTGGTTCATTTTTGGCAAATAGAGACTCCATACAAGTTCATAACAAGTTTTTAAAAAATGGTCAAATGGTATTTTTGATAGACCTATTTTGGAAGAATATGTTTCTCAGGTTAAGGGGGGCCCCCACCTACTTTAATCATATTTATGTGCAACGTGAAATGGCTTTCCTCCTATAGCTAGGGAGATGCACCCTTCTTTTGAGAGTTTGGCAATTATTGGCGCCCCAAGTCTACATGCATCTTTAATGGACATCAACCACAACACATCCCTTCGGTCTATCTTGGAGGATGACTCCACTTCCTCAACATCCAAAGTCCACATTTGTTTTTGTTCCAGCAAGGGGGCAAGATTATGATTGGTTGTTAGGCCATCTATTTGTTCGTTTCGCATTGCACACTTTACTTTCACCTTAGCATTATGTTTTTGTCTTGATTTGATTCAGCCTTTGGCATCTAGTCTTTTCATGCATGAATGTGGACACGGGTTGGAGGCATTTGGCATGCACTTAATTTGTTGCCCATTTAAAGGTTAGTGAATAACCACACATGATGCCATTCGAGACATCATGTATGCCCTTGCTTGAGAGAGTGGGCATGCTATATGGAGACAATGGTGGTACACCTTTATGTCAAGAGTTTCATTACGACTTGATTTCTACATAACCTAAGAGGACTAGGTCTTTGTTGCCAATGTGGTGGTTATTAACCTAACGTGGGAAACAATGGCTTTGAGTGTCATTAATTGACTAGTAGGTGCAACTGTGGAACTTAGCACCATTGCTAAAATCCACAAGTATAGAGGGCTCCATGAAGGGCATGACACACTTGGGCATGATATGGATCGTTTCATTAGGGAATGTGCTTATCTTTTCCACGATAGATGATCGAAAGGTCATTTATCCTTGTCTTTTTGCATTCAATTTTTTAGGCAATGTGTTAGTATTACTCTTCAACGTGCTTTAACCTTTACTATAAAGAGGAAGATTGTGTTGGCAGATGATGCTTGTTTTAGACCTCCCATTACTATTAGATTTCACAATTTGCATGCAAGTGATATTAAAGGGGCTGCAAGTGAAATAACTTCCTACCATGAAAGAGTCTAGCTTCCCCTTTTTTTTTGGTTCCTACAGGGCTATGCATCTTTTGGCCTTTCTTTGGCCTTCCCTTTTTGTTTCCTTTATGATGGTTATGGCCATTGATCTTTTATTAGATTTTGAGTGTTATTTTCTTGTCAATGGACATGGTTGTTATTTTTTAAAATTTCAATATTATAATCTTTGATCACCAAATGCTCACCCACCTATGAAACTTCCTAAACCTAACTCAAAACCTATACCAAACATTAATGACTTTTGACATCAAATTTCCTAAACCTATATTTGGCATGGTGGATGCCACTTTAAAATCCTAAAAGAAAACTTGTAAATTTCATATGAATGAAAGCCAAAATAAAGATTTTAAAACATGTTTAATAAGCACAATTGTTTTGGGAAACAAAAAAAATTCCATTTCAAATGATTTTTGAAAAGTTCATACCTACCCTTTGGTTAATGTGTTAAGGAAAACAATTTCACATTTGATTTTATGATTTCATTTTTCAAAGCATATTTAATCACTATAAATAATTTGGAATGGAATTTAATATGAATTGTTCAATTTATTAATAATCTAGTTAATCAACCAATTCATATTTTTGAAGTTCAAAAATTCACTACTAATAATCAATGCATTTTCAAAATATATGTTTACAAATGTGTTCATAATCATCATGTTAATGTACAACCAATTTTTAATTGACAAATTCAAAATTATGTTATTTGCCACAAGCATTTAAGCACAATGCACCTTGCAAAAATGACCATTGTGACACCAAAAGTGAACCATTCAACTATGCATTCACCTAGATGTTGATCATAGATTCTTTTCTCATTTCTTGTAATATTTCAAAATATGTTTAATTCTTATATTTCCATGATCAAAATGTTGGTTTGCTTGAAGGATGAACAAATGTTTAATAACTTGAACTTCATTAAATTTAGGGTCCATAGTTGATTGATAGATCATTTGGATTGGTCTATTTGCACATTTGGGCAAACTTTTTGACCATGGACAAATTTCCTTATGGTAAGGCAATGTGCATTTGAAAAATGAAAAACATTGATATGTTTTGAATGCTTGAGGTTGCAACCCTAGCCTTTGAGGTGCTTGTTGGCAACTATAAGTTATCGTCTTCCAAATGCTTGTAAACATTGAATTTTAATTGCAAGTACAAAAAAATATGTAAAATAAAATTCATTGCCTTTTGTTGGTTTACCCATGGGCCTAGGGGGACACTAATAAAAAAGAGTAAAAAATACATGAGTAAAAATATAGAGTGCCATATATTGGTTGTTGGCTAAAAATTATAAGTTAATTAGTTACGAAATAAGGTACATTTTATTCAAATAATCAATTTAATCAAAGTGTAAGGTATGTAATAATCTGAAATAATGGATTACAATTAATATAAGGTGGCTTTAATACATATATATAATAATAGGATGAAAAAAAAAAGTTGAATAATCATTTAATACCCCCCTAAAAATGGTCATTTGATGTTCATAGATCTCAAACTTTGCACTAAGTGTTTCCCCCAAGCCCATGGGGAAGAGACTCCACATTGGTGTTGGGTTTCAAAAAATTTGGCTAAAACTTGACCCAATGTGTGAGTGCCATATGGAATGTTGTGTGTGCATATGATGTGCATGTTCTATAGAAGTGCATGCATCTATATGAGAAGTATTTCAATTAGAAATTTGAACTTGGCATGAAGAGCAAATTCATTTTGTGATGACCTATTTGTTTCCATGATCTCAAGTAAACTCCAATGGTTTGAACTTTGGCCCTTCCCCTTTTGTTCTAATTAAGAGTGTTACTAACATATTTACCTTAGGTAGACATTGTGTTGCAATGCATGGGCACTCCCTGCACAATGTATATCCACATAACATTAGTTGTAACCAATTTTTCACCTCTATTTTTCTATGTGTAACCAATTTTTTTAGAACAAAAACTTTAGTTGCCAAAATATTTTATCATTGTCCTTAGCATGTTGCCAACAATATTCACATCGATAATTGCTAAATACACATTTTAAAAAAATAGCAATTTTTTTCTTCTAGGCTTCACATTTTCACAAAATGCACAACTCTTTTGTTTCCAAGGTTGCAAATAGTGCAACTTTTGGAGAACCAAAAAAAAGAAAAAAAGAAAAAAAATCCCTTACATGAAACTATTTGTTTTTCCTTTTAAGTTTTGTGATGCAGCCATAGTGGTGACATTCCAAAACATATTCTCCTTAATTGGTGACACATTTGTAGAGGATCATTAAAACAATAGCCACCCAATAGCTAGGTGACAACTCATAGAACTATGGTGACAATCTCCCCCAAAAAGAAAAAAATGTGCAAAACTGGGCACAAATTAACAAATTTGTGACAGAATATTTGTTTTGTTTTTTAAGTGATAGAGACTACATGAGACCTAGGCCAACAACAGAATGTAAATCTCTAGATCTTAATACAGGAGGAGCATCTCCATGGGCAGCAATAAAATGGTAATGTACATACACAAAACTTTGGATGAAGTACAACCTTTAAGGAAGCCTTACATGTATTATATATGAGTGTCAAAGCTAAATGAAAGTCATTCATGATTTTCACTATAAATTGGTCATGATGTTTGGATTGTGGAAGAGTGTGTTTGTGCTACATTCTGGTAAAAACTTGTTGACAATACTTTTGTGTGTGAGTGCCACTTCATTGGCATGTATAGATACACTAAGTTTAAAGGCCGGTGGAAAGAATCTGGTGATGGGTCCACCATTAAGCTAGAGGATCAAATCATGTTTTTGTCTTCCAAACCAGGAAAAGAAGAGAGGGACCCAATACTACAGTGGGCAATAGGACAACTTTGGTCATAAAAGCTTGATTCATCAACCCACTCACATTGAGCAATTGAGAAGGCCTCATGTCATCTTGTCAATAAAGCTCCAAATTGCACACTATTCGCTCCAATATCTGTGGGCAATTTTAGTCTTGAAACAACCCAAGAATTGCAACTGCATTGTCACACCTTCTTTATGGGGAGTGCTGGATTCCTGGTGAACAGAACACCCAAGTATTCCCTTGTTTCTAAATTGTTGCAGATTCTTTCAATGCCAACCATGCTCAGAAAAGGTTTCAGGATTTCAAGTGCCTTTTGTTGGACACATGCCATACCCACACAAGCAAATACAGATTTCAGAGAGATTCCTAAAGCACGGGGTGAAATTTCCTCGTGTATTTGGAGGGTACTTTGTATCCATGAATATCTTTCCTAGAAAAGAGGCTGGATATTATGCCTACTCCTCAAGGGTGGGAGAAAAATTATGCCTTCTTGCAAATATGCATGATTAAACCCTCCCCTACCTCCTTGCTCTTATGTTAACCTTTCATGATAACCTTTGCATGGTGCTTTACAATAGGTAAAGCCCTAGGGTGCATGGTGCTTACAATAGGTAAAGCCCTAGGGTGCATGGTGCTTTACTGTAGGTAAAGCCCTAGGGTGCATGGTGCTTACAATAGGTAAAGCCCTAGGGTGCATGGTGCTTTACTGTAGGTAAAGCCTTAGCATTTTGGTGTGTGATGCTTTATGGTAAGTAAAGCCCCAGGGTGGGGTACATTCCCAAAACAAGGGGATGGACGCAATTATCGCCTTTTCTAAGGCCACTTATTTTAGGAATGCCCTCACCCTATGGCTTTACTTTACACTTTCAATGTTTCCAATTGACATCAACTTCAGATTCATAGTATTTCCCATTTGTTCGAGCTTGGAGGAAGGGAGTGGAGACCAAATCTATATGAAGAAAATTCTAAGACTCTATGAAGAAACTTTATGAAGTGTATGATGGACTATCTTTGTTACGCATGAGATTATTTGACACTACTTGTTTCAATGTAAGTCACTAAACATGCATTAAGATTTTTATAATTGATTTAAATACATAATTTAAATAACTTAGCTCATCATTCACAGATGAAATTTATATATGATAGTCCATTTCTCATTCATGATACATGAAGCTTGTTCATGTATGTACTTCTTTCATTGTGAGCAACAAGCTAAATTAAACTAAATATTTTAAATAATTGTAATAAGTGTAATCTATCTCTATATTAAGATAAGTGTTTGTTTTGTTTTGTAATCACACGTTAACCCTTTCAAACCAAGGGGCCTTTGTTGCACTTTTGGTACCATTAGAGAGCCACCAACAAGGCAATGTGCAGGGTTGTCATTAGCAAATTTTGGACCAACAAAGTGACAATTATTGAATTTAGAATTATTACTCAACCAATCAAAGCCTTGTGGTATTGGCTCTTTTGTTTGCCATTTTAGATCCCAAACATTAACACCTTTTCAAATTCAAAGCCTAAACACTTTGGACCAATGACATTTGAGTTCACACTTGAACCAATAAGATTATTTCACCTAATTTATCGCCCAACTTATTTTGAACTTGAGTAATTTTAGGGTCCAATTTGCTTCAAATTGAGCCCACATTAAATTGATCTACATGTCTAAAGTCCCCTAAAGGCAAGACTATCAAGACAAATGCCAACAATGAATAATTTATTTATTTTGTATCCAATGGGTTTGAGCTCATCTCACATTTGAAATCACACTAATATTCAACTCAATATCTTCCTTAACATTTTTTTCCACTTTAGTAATTTCTAACCCATAAGGACTCCATCACACTTGTGCATTGGCATCTCTTTTGCAACCAAAAAGGAGAGAGGATCCAAATATAAACCCTTCATATTTCATTACAATTCTTCAAGAAAATAAACTTGTCCATGTGAAATCCTATTGTAATTTCTCTATCTTTGTCTCGACCTTTACCCCTCCATGTAGGATCAAATATAATAGTAGCACACTGCATCAAGCTATGTTTAATAATCATCCCAAGACAAATAAAATTTCACTTCCTTCTCCTTCTCTCCTAACATACTCAGATCTATTTCTTTGAATTTTTTAATCAAATGATCTAGATGTTCACAAAACTTTACTAATATCCAGTGATGATCCATAAAATGATTTAGCCAAATCTGGCTAAAAACATAATATTAGAATTTATAAATTTAAGCATCCTTCTATATTTTTGGCAACCTACTGGAACTTAATATAAAGCTTGGAAGGTTTTTAATTCTTATAAACAATCAGAGTGTGGCAACTAGAAAAGCCAAAAAACACTTGTTTTTGCCAATTTGAAAAAAAAAAAAAAAAAAAAAATTTAACTTGTTAAAAATAACAAAAATTAACATTTTAATTTTTTTAAAACATTCTACTCCCTATATATTCTAATTATACATATTTTCTTTATA
>Ga0116231_10002555_pt1 | contig 38098 bp, 14 predicted proteins | sample S1TSphgellanicum_2_FD_89695 | JGI IMG/M metagenome (GOLD analysis project Ga0116231, IMG submission 89695) | Host-associated microbial communities from peat moss isolated from Minnesota, USA - S1T2_Fd - Sphagnum magellanicum MG | ecosystem: Host-associated > Plants > Peat moss > Unclassified...
CCCCCCCCCCCCCCCCAATGAGCTTTTGTCTGGTGCCATTTATTGGCTGACATATTTGGGGAGGGATATTTAGTGTTTCCCATTAGGGCGAGATAGGTGATGCACCCAATATGATTGGCAAGGGTGGGCCCATTCCAAATTTACATTATAATGAATATAAAATATGAGCTTAGAAAAAACACCCACATGGAAAGAAGTTGGTAGTTTTTTTTTCTTATTTGTCACAATTTTTTTTCAATCTTTTGCATACCCAAAACATTTATAACTATTTTTTTTTTAGGAAAATATTTATTTTTAAAATGAAAAAAATGAAATCACCTTGGGTGAATGAGAAGGCCATTAGTATTGTAGGTATAGTCTAAAATTAGGGTAGTTGGATGTGCACAAGAAGAATGGAGTGTGTGCTCCCTAGATTTCACGTGGCCTTCAGTTATCCAATTGTTTGGCTCTTTCTAGTTTTGCCCCCCACCTCTTTCCTATAATACCCAAGTCTTTGTTTGTTTGTTTGTTGTTTCCATACATGTGAAGAGGATATCATACCAAGGATGGGGGTGATGTCATGTGGGCTTTTATTGGATATTGTGTTGAGAATCATTATAGAGTATAGTAGCTTCAAGGGATTTTGCCCCCTAGAAACTAGGCGAGATGATTCATCCTAATAATTTGGTTGTTAAAAATTCACATTCATCTTTTGACAATTTGTTTTCTTTGCCACCTCCTCAAATGTGCCCCCCATCTCCAAGTGATTTTGTCACCAATCCATAATCCACAACATTAAACATAATTTAATTTTTTCAAAAATAGTTATGGCACCCATCATATGCAAAAATTCATGTAATTCTTTCAAAATGTGACAATGTGATTGGAAACACTCAAATACACATGTCAAGACTAGGTTTTTTTTTGGGTTTGAAATTTTGCAGGAATGTGAAAAATATATATGAAAGGGGAATATTTGATCTTTTTTTTTTTTGGGAGAAAAAAATCATTAGATTTGCAAAAAATTGAAAATCATGCTGGAACATTTCCCTATTGGTTTTGGTTTGGTAACATTTTTTTTAAAAATTAGATAGGTTCCTATAACATGCCATCATTTAATGTGATATCATTTTTAGCTTTCTCATAACCAATGTGATGTTAAATTATTATTTTTAAATCATGACAATTTTTCTTTTACAACATGATAATGTACATTAAAATATTTTTAATTTTTAATTTTCCCCTCGCTATGACCAATTTATCATACAATATCAATTGTTGATATTAAATTAATGGCAAGGCCATTGTGTATAACACAACTTGTTTTGCTTGCTTGGAGTTGCTATGTCTTTGGGAGTCAACAACTTTTTCTCCCACCTGCCACCATTTTAAACTCATACTCGACCTAGGAAATGTTAAATTTTGACTTAGAGACCTTAATTTAGTCTAGGGATGGAATATTTATAATGTTTAGAATCAACCCCCCAAAAATAAAGGTTTTTGCCATGGTGCCAATGTATGGGCTCATTCAACCAAGGCCACATGCATGCGCACATCCAAAACTCAAATTGCATGTACATCTTTCATCTAGATCTAAACTAATGTGAGACATGTTGTTGAGCACAAATTGTAATATTACATGAATTTTGAAAAGGTAAATTGTACACCTTCTTTAACCTAAATCTGAAATTAAAATTTTCATTAAATTTATTCTAACTTTATTTATTTTATTTCCAATGACAAAATTAATTCAAAATTCAAGATCTCCCACATCTTAAAAGTAAAATTTACAAAATTGCCTCCATGGAACCCTCCTCAAGGGATTTCCAAAAATATCAAGAGAATGCCCAATTTTATTTTATTTTATATTTTTATTTTACTGAATTTTTTTTTCATTATTCAATAACTTCTACACCAATGGTCTAAATAGTATGAAGCCATTTTCGATGCAACCCTACTATTTGAAGATTTTTCAACGATACCAATAGCATGATGGGGGTCGATGTGGTTTGCGATATTTCAACATTATTAAATAAAACAAACTAATTTCCTTAATAATATAATTGTGAGTTTGAAAAATGAAACCTATTAAAGATTAATAAGAGTATTTCCACACACATCCCTTATTTGGGGCTCTACTTATGTTTACCACATCCAACATGGAGTGTTAATTTACTCCCCATCCACACCCATAAACACAAACAACTAAATTCTACAAAATGAAAAACCATTTAAATACATGCATAAATGTTATGTATAAGCCATTATATTACTATTAAGTGAAGATGCATGTAAAGGTTGCTAAACATTTTGCTAGTAATAATTAATAACAAAACTTAATTACAACACAAATGTAATTCCCCGATCATTTTCTCTCTTTTCAACCATTCAAAGGATCATTATAGGAGGCATTTGCACATTCTTTTGATGTTTCATATCATTGATCATCTTGGTAAAACAAAACAATGACCAATTAAGGTAAGTTGGTCATTGAATGAATGTTTAAACATTCAAACAATTTGTGTGCACAAAGAACTTACATTTGACCCAGGGGTGGGTGCAAGCAAAATATTTTGTACATAATTGTTACTTTGTATTCTGCTTCAAAACGCCAAAAAATTAGTTTTTCAAACATCTAACCTTCCTCTAGCATTTCAAAACATATGAAACTTTTAGTTTTTTTCACAAGCATCTCTAGTATCCCTTTAGTTTTTCAAAGCAATTTGTGTCATATCATTTGGACTTTAAAAAATGCCCCAAATGTATCCCCAAAACTTATGTCATTTTTAAAAGTTGGGGATTATTTTAACTATGAAAACACTCCATTAACCAACAAATTTATATTAGAATGTTCACCACATCAATATTGAAGTGCTTGAAAAAAATTCAAAAACTTGCAAAAGTATTTCACCTATTTTCAAACACTTGAAATTTATTTTTCAAACTACCACAAATTTTATGTCCAATTCAAGTACTTGCAAATCATTTTTAAAAACATGATTATAACAATTTAGCTTTTGAAATCCATGCATACAAGAGTTAATAATTAATATACCCCATAAAATATTATTATCCCCATAAAATCATTTACTCATTAGTCTTTTTATTTAGGAACCCCAATATTTTGTCGACTACACTATTTTTTATGTATACTTTACCACGCTTTCACCTCGATTCAAAAGTCATCATCGAGCTTTGTTTGTGCACCTATAACCATTTATATATTTCCAATTAAGTAAAAAATAAGTCCAAGATATCAAGTAGGGGGATCCTAAGTTTTAAATTATTTCTTTTGAATGGTTGTGATTTCACTTGTAGCACAAATGCCCTCCTATAATTGAACATTCACACATGGACAACATTTATCCCACTACCAACATGGTTCAATTGCTCTACTTAACATTTATGGATATTTGAATGTTCATATTTGTACGCAACCCATATTTGTTTTTCAAAAATAAAAAAATGTTGATTCATCATACACACACTATGATTTTAAAACCATGATTGTTCAAATTTTAGCCTAATTTAACAATACCCATGACACCACATGGGGACAAGGGCAAGCTCATGTTCACCCCCTTCCAACCTCCTATTGTGACTCACCATAGCTTTGAAGCTTGTTGTCCTTGCCATGCCACACGGTCTTCTATTCTCATTTTCCAACTTGAGGTCTTCATCATGGTCTTTTGTTCCACTTGAGTTTCTCATTGTGTTGCTTTTCATGGTCATTTTTTCTTAATATCAAACATGAGGTTTTCAATTGGTGTTCATCATGGTATTCTATTCCTCGTAAGGCATTTATTGTGATTTTTTCATGATCATTTGTTCTTGTTATTTAGCCCAAGGTCATTGGTGTTCATTGTGATCTCCACTCAAAGTACTCATCACTATGCTTTTCATGGATTTCTATTCTTACTCTCAAACTTGAAGTCCTTGCACTGACACTTCATTGTCTTTTATTTTTGTTTTCTAGCATAAGGATCTTGCCATGGTCTTCAATCATGCTTTTATATTCACTAGACATATTTAATGTGGTGCTCTATGTGCCAACCTTTTTAATTTTGGGAATCTAGGGTCTTCATTGTCATAACTTTAGGTTTGGGTTCATAACCAAAATTGGGGCATGACAAGGTAAGTAGGCCAAAAGAATGTCTTGTGAAGCAAGCAAATTTCCATAAGTGTGAGAAAATGCAAAAAAATGAATGCCAACATTCCTAATCAAATTCCCATTTTGGGTGTTGAGGATCCCAAGTTATCCCAAAACTTTGGAATACATAGGTTTGGGGAATCAAACCTTGTTCAAACTATGTTTTTTTAACACCTTCAAAAAGTTCTTGAAACATAAATATTTAAATTGAGGTTGCATTTTCAATTTGAAGATCTAAAAGACAAGTTGTGGCAATTTGAAAAATTCAATAGTCAAATTGGTAATTTGACTCATAATGGATTAATTTTAACATGTGATAAGGGGATCAAATCATTTTTTAAAAAAAAGTGTTCAATATGTTGTTGGAAACTCTTTTCAAGGACTATAATTTTGCATTTGAGATTGATCCAATTGGAGTTATGAGCTCCCAAAGTGATGGGATTCATAACTCAAAAGTTTTGAGATTGGGTAAATTCATGAATTAAAGAGCCAACATGCACTCGTAGGTAATCCTTAAACAATATTGTTTAAATAACATTTAAACAATGTTTTTCAATATTTTATATTCATTGGATTACTTTCAAATTCATTTGAATGTTACTTTTATAATATATTTTAAATGTTATATAATTTCATTGAACATTCATGAAACTGTGAATCAAACATGATTTTAATTAATTAAACTTAAGCAGTGGTTACATGTCAACTGGTTCTTCAATTTGTGAATGTATTTAATTCCCATGTTGGAATCCTAGGAAAAAATGTCATTTGATGTAGTCTTCACGAGGAGTTGTGGATTATTCCATAGGAAATATATTTAAAACTCCTCCCCAAGTCTATGTTGTGGTGTGTCTTGTAGGTGTGAATGACTTGTGAACCATCCATGCACCAATTTGGCTACAAACTACACTGTTCACCTTCTTTTTTTTTTTGGTGCAGTTTGACATGTCCATGTTTTCAACTTAGGAGCTTGTCATAGTCTCATCCTAGAGCTCCCTCACCTTCCCCTTGTTGGGAGCTAAAGAATGCATCGTTAGTTTGCATTCCATTGTGAAATTGAGAATCAATAAGGTTTTTCCACCTTTGATACCATTTGCCAAACCTAAAAGTGTGTCATTCACAATGGTGTTCATTGTGGTCTTCTTGACACAATCCTAGGTTTGTCAAGTGGTATTGGTGATCAAGAACCTTCCCAATTTGCATTTTTGTAATGGAATACAAACCCAAGACAAATTCCTTGACTTTCAACAAGGAATAGGGTGAGGGAATTTTAATATGAAACTAAGACCAGCTTCTAGGTTAAACACATGATCATGCCAAATTGCAAAAACAAATAAAATAAGTGGGAAAAGTCACTATTTTCTTGCTTATAGTCTAATACGTAGCTTTTTGTGAAAGTTACATTTAAATGACATTTTTTCTTAGGACCCCCAAACAAGAATTTCAAATCTACCAAGTTATGAATTCCATCATTTTGGGGTTCATAAATTTTTAAGTTTTCCTCCAATTGGAAAGCCTCTTAGGAGAAAATTTGTAACCCTTGAAAAAACATTTGTAACAATGTATCAAGCTATTCAATTAAAAGTAACTTGACCCTTCTACTAAATAATCAAATGGTTAGGCGTCATTTTGGCAATTTGATTATTGACCTTTCAAATGGCCATAACTTGTGTTTAAGGTCCATTTCAAGAAAAAATGTGACCCCACTTTAATATTTTATTTTTGAAGATATTTCCAATGGTTTAAAAGGGGTTTAATTTGGACAAGGTTTTAACCCCCAAATCTTGATCCAAATATTCAAGACACCTTAAACTCCCCAACTCCTAAAGTGGGAGTCCACTTAAGAGTGCTTAGATTGGATTCCTTGGTTCTCCCACATTTGTAAGAGTGTTCTAATAATGGGTTTACATTCCCTTGATTTTCATTTTTATTTTTATTTCATATCCTTTGTCATCCTTTTCAAAAATTTAAATTATACAATTAAATAAAACAATAAATATTTAACTATTTAATAAATTAACTAATTGTTAATTTATACTTATATAATAATCCATTATTAATTTATTTAGTTATCAATTATTAATCAATAGTTCAAAATCAATGAGATAAATCATCAATATATTAATTAATAAATATTTATCATATAAGTAACACAAATTAAAGTAATGAATAATAATAATTAATTTACCAAATTTTTTTATAAATTATTAAATAATAATTCATATGTTCAATTATTTATTTAATATTTAACCAGTAATTAATTAATTAACTAGTTAGTTATAATTTTTTGATTAATAGTTCATAACGAAATAAAGAAATAACTAATATAAATTAATCAATAATTATTAAATATTATTAATAAATACTATACATTAACCATTAGTGATCAATTAATTAATAAGTAGGTAAGTTATGTTAGGTAGGTAGTTAACCTAAGTTAATATGTTAATAAACATAAATAGATAGGTGGATAGTTTAGGTAAGTAGACAAGCATATGTAGGTAGGTAGGTGGTCAATTTGCCTGAATACAAATTAAATCTAACTTTATATATATACCCATTATACCCATGATCTAACAAGTATCAAAAGTACATATAACGTTCAAATTTTTCTTAATATATCTATATATTCAACTAGGGGCTATGTTGACACTCTAATGGTGCAACTAAGTTTGGTTCCATTTGTAACCAATGGGACATACGGGCATGATCATGGATGAAAACAATTGTAAAGTGTAGGGAAAAGTCATTAGTTGCAAATGTAGTTGTAGCATAATTGTAAGAATGGTCAAAGGTGCAAAATAATTGTAAAGATTATTAAAGCTAGTTGTAAATGACAATTAATTGCACTTAGTTGCACTTAGTTGTAAATTCTTTGGTTGCATTTTGGGGGATTTCTTCTAATGCAATCCATAGATCCATTCCTTCTTGACCTCATCACCATCCCTCTCTCTCTAGGTTATATGACAATATACGGTGGTTGTATTCATAAGTAGGTTATTTGTTTGTTTTTACTTGGTGTATATCATGGAGGAAAATCTTACAATAGTACCTAGGTGGGTTCAACACATAAGTGCCAAATAATTAATTAATTTTAAAATTTAAGATTTAACATGCAAGTTTTTTATCTTGGACTTTTCAACATATAAGGAATTTACATATTAAATGTTAACTCAACTTCAAGGTTCTTTTATTATCCTCGTGGTTAGTGTGTTGACAATTAATATGTTTATATGTATTAGCTTGGGTTCAATTTCAAATTCTTGTGATTTAAATTTATGGAATTTTCAACAATAAGGTTATTGGTTTTTCAAAACTTTTAGCAAAATGAAAAATAATTTAATTTATGCCAAAGTTGCTTGTGTACTAGGGTGTTTATTAGTTTATGTGTTTTGATTATGTCCAATGGGACAATTTTATATTACTTTCTATCTTCGTTGTAACTTGAAACTTTCAAAGCAAGAAGCCCATTGAGGAGGCCTTGGAGGAACCAAGGGGTGCCATTGCAAACAATAAAATGGGGATTGGCCCAACGTTTAACTTGTTGGCTATGAATGAAGAAGGTGTAGGAAAAGAAGGGTAGGTTAAACCTTTATAGGGCCATTGACTTTTATTTACAAAATTATGTAGCATGAAACTCTCCTTAACAAATAATCAACAAATTTAACATGCATTAACATTTGCAGTTACGCAACATCAATGATGTTAAATTTTGGTTCCATGAATTATAAAGTAAACATTTTTCTTCATGGGTGATGTGGAATGTAATAACTTGAAAATCAAGAGCAACTTGAGTTTGTTTGTTTAATTCTTATTCAAAATTACACATTGCTAATTGATTAGATCATGCAAGATGTAGTCACATCATTAAAATTTAGATCCATTCATGTTTAGGATTGAAAATTTGAACATCATATTGATTTCCTTTGGTGTGCAAATCCTTGGAGGCAATTCATGCTTGTGATTTGGAAGGATTCAGTCAATTCCTTATCATGGCATTTTTGTTGATGTGAAGGGTGAAGCTTATTAACCCTTTAAGAAACAAGGTGTGAAGACTGAACCTATTAAGATGTGAAAGGTTCAACATTCAAATTGAATGAAAAGTTGGTGGTTTTTTGGTAAGTGGAAGGTTCTTACTGTTGGTTATTTCTCTAGTTTTAATTGGGGAAACTAATTTGCATTTTTTGAGGTTGAAAGGTATGAGAATGCATGTAAATTTATCAAATAATGATGGCCACAAACTCTTGATTTGGGTAGTAGATTGTGGTTAGTTGAGTGTAATGGAGATTCATTAGCAAAAGGGGTAGAAATAAATGTGCATGTAGCACTCAAAAAGAAATTTTATGTGTATAACCTTGATGTGGTTTGTGGTTTTGAGTATTATGAGTCAAATTTGAGTCGAGAGTTGCAATAGTAGTGACATTTTTTCTTGACCACAATGATATCATCAAAGCATGGTGGATTGTTGATTTTCACAGAGAAAAAATAACATTGTGAATTAAGTGAATATTAGAAAGCCCATTAAAAGAGACTTCAAGATTGAATAAACAATTACCATCTTCAAAACTTTTGTTTGTGTTTTGTTGGACTCATTTGATTCCTCTTTGGAATCTAATGTAGGACATACATGGGTAAACAACATTACATTATTCCACAATTTGTGAGTAAGAGGTAGTGGCAAAAAAAAAATATATATATATATAGACATGTTTCAATTATTGGACTATATGTCCTTAGTATGTTTTTTCTCTCCATGTGCATCCTCTTACATAGAACTCTTGTTCTGTAGGAGCCTTGATCAAAACACATAAACTAACTAAAAATTGTGTGGTTGTTATTAAGATTGGTTGAGAAGAATGAGTTGTCCTACATGGCAAGCAAATTTTTTTAAGGTTATACATTCATTTGCATTAGATAATATATATATGTAGTTAAAGATCTAATGCATATGGATGTTGTAGTGTATAGTTCATGTTGGTAGCAACAAACTTGCTTTCATCATATCCATGTGCATTGCAAAGAACTAGTCATGATTCACACTATTTGTTATCTTTCATATGTTCTCACAATAACTTGAAGGTCAAGTATATTGACACTTGTGATGGTTTTCATAAATGAATGCAACCATGCATCAATGTTTTCCATGGATTTATATGCAACGCATCACCCCAACAAGCACTTCCCTTGGCTAATAGTTGTTTCATACATTCCCCCAAAGAATCAACAATTTTTTGAAGTGTCTAGATGTGATTTTAGTCTAAAATTTAATTAAATGTTATTAAAAGGGATGATGCAATAATTGGGCACACTTTATACATGCAACCACATGTAAAACAATTTCATAGTGTCATAATTGCCACACAACATTTTAAAGATGTTCATGATCCCCTTTCGCATTTTAGATGGAACTTGGGTGTAGCTTCATGTAAGTGGGCAATGGAGTTAATGGGAACCTCATTTGAAAGGGCATAGGTCATACATCCATAAATTGACTATGTGTTTGTTCATTTCCAAGACACCAACATTGATGAGGTTATTGTATTGGGCATTCAAGTTGCCAACATTATGTTTATAACCAACATATCACCTATGGTTTTAAAATTTGAATGAGTGAGGGATCTTTGAATTGGTGTTTCTTGTTTCATAGGTGATTTTAACTTTTAATGTAAATCTTTCAACTTGCATGTTGAACATTGTGTTCATGAGTGGCAAGCTCACATAAACAAAGTGGGCTTATAATGTGTTATTCATTTATTTTTCACATGAATTATGGTTGTGGCAAATTTTATGTCCATTTTTTCTTCTTTAGGTCAGTTGTATCTACATGTAGGGGCTACCACACCAAACTACAAAATCATTGTAAGGCTTGTAATTATGGTCATTAATAATCAAAAGAGATTGGTGTTTCCATTATTGGGAAAGAAAATTGTGATAGACTTGTCAAAAAATAACTAATTTGGTATTAGCAAATTTTGGTGGGAACTTTTCATGTATTAGTAAAAGTTTTGGTTTTGTACCCCTCTTGTTTTTAGGTACATGCACCTTTTCCTTTTTGTTGTACTAATTTTTTTAAATTAAACCCTAAAACTTATTTAAAGCCTAACCTTTAGTGAGCACCTACAATTTAAATTTGTGCCTTATACGTGGAACTTAGGGCCATACATGGTTTTAAATTTTTCATTAAACCTTGACCCCTAATCTTAAACAAGAAAATCATATCATTAATGTTTAAATCCTACAATAAATCACAACTTTACATGTGGTAGGCTCAAGGCAAAACCTTGCAAATCATAATAAAATTAGTATAATTAATTTCCAAATTCAAAATGGTGCCAAAAGCCACAAAAAATTGGCCATGTGTATAAATTGGAGACAATCAATAGTGGATGATGATGATAAAAATATTCATTTCAAAAAGTAAAATGAATGAAAATCATAAAATTTTGCCACATGGTATAAAATTATTTGGTCACATGTATTAATCAAAAACCATCAAAAGTTGACCATGGAGATTAAAATTTTAATATTTAAAATCAAATTATTTAATTTTCTTAAAACATTCCATGTGACCTTGTTTCATTAGTCTCCATGGCAGTTGTATTTTAGTCACATATGTTATCACATACACCTACTAGCATGGCAAAAGGTATATGAATAGTCATTGGATGATCCCAAATCCATTGATCATATATTTCATCCATCAACCAACATGATGTCATGGTGACATCATTGTTTGGAGCTAGTCAATTGCAACTTTTCCAATGTTACTAATGGGCAAATTAATAGTATATGTGACTTGCAACTAAAAACTAGTCGCAAATTGAAATAAAAAATCAACAATTTTCTTAAGGTACAAAAACCAAACTCACATATTAAACATGTGAATTACTTTCAATAGACCCTAAGTTACACCCATAAGGGCATAAGTACATTTGGTTGAACCCACCAGGAACATCACACTTTCGTTTTATTGGACCCATTGAATTTTTTAAAAATATGGGGAATATTTAATTAAGGTTTTTTTAATTATAACTTTTTGGTGAGTACATTAATTAGAGCATATAGAATTTGAAGCCTTACACACACACACATGTTCCTAGTCATTGCATTTAATTCAAAAATTCAAGAATATAACAATGTTTAGTTTCCTCGAATTGTTTCATTAGGAAGACAAGTTTGCAAAATCCTAAAATAGTATTAGTTTTATTAAAAATAGTGTTATAGTAATATTTTTTGTTGAATTCTAATCAAATTATTTATATAAATCCAGACTTGTACTTTTTAATATGCCAACATTCACTAGCATAGTATATATGAAACTTATGACATTCATTATTGTATATCACTTGTATGAATTTTTGTTTCCAAAATTGCTACGATTGATTAAGAAATTAACACAACGATTCAAAATTTCATAGACAAAAAAAGTAATGATGTAGTAAACTTTTAAAAACTCCATAGTTGCAAGATTTTTGAAAGTCCTTAAATTGAAGAATGAGTCTTTATAGTGTTTGGAACCTTATCATTTCATTGAGTTCTATATGATGTAAGGAAGATTAAGTTATATTGTCTTGTTTGGAAAAAGAAAAAGAAAAAAAAGAGAAGACAATTCAATTGTGATGGAAATAAGATGGTGTTAATACAAAATGTTTTTAGTATGAAATTTTGGTTATTTATGGAATCCTCAAATGCCAAAATGAGCCCACCATAGCTTACAAATACACTTATGTTCAAGGATGGCATTCATGTTTACCCTACATAATTTTTTTTACAAACAAAGGCCTTGGTCATTCTAAGAATTCTTCTAATCCAATTTTACTAGAATGCTCCAAAACCTTTTCACCATTATTAGTTGGGAATAATATATTCCAAACTTGTCTCCAATGATTGGAACCTAAAAGGTTGTAATTAAGTAGCAAAATTGAAAATATTGCAACATGCAATCGTGGGTGTATTCAACATATTAAAAATATTTGTAAATATAATCATTGCTTAACAATACATATCTTTATATGATATATTAAGTTCAAGTTCAAAAAATTTCTTGTTTATGCATGTGTCTATTATGTTATCAAACATTTGGATAAATTTGAAATGAACTCAATGAATATATAATACTTTTAAAACATTTTAAATAAGGTATTTATTGCTTTCATTAATCAATCAAGTTTTCAAATGACATAATAATGAACAATGATGAAAATACACCTTTATACTTTAAGAAATTTGATTAAAAAAATCATAACTATCAAATCATTTTGTGTGCATTGATATGAAACATGAATTTATAATCATTTGACTTAAATAACCCACTATTTTATCAAGACTTGCCATTGTGTAATGTTGGTTCCTTAGTTGTTGTTTTCATCATTATGACCCTTTTTATGGGATATGTTTTGCCTTGGTGAAGCTCAATAAATTGAACATGTCAAACTTTGAAGACCATGAAACTTTTGGAAAAATATAATCCACTATTAATAATATATTGTTGCTTGAATCCATCGTTAAGTAAATGGAATAAATGAGCTCAACATGAAGGTTTTTTGTAATGGAACTAAAATGACCCATATAACTCCATTAGAAAACAAAAGAAGAATGGAGCTCTCATAAGAAACAAAATATCTAACCCAAACACAAGTTATCTTTATTGCCAAAGCCACCTCGACAACACAAAATGCTCAAGTAAACCTACTTCCAAAACCTCACAACTCACAATGTATTGAAAGAAGATAAACTATTCTTGGATGCAAATTGACACCAAGAAAGAAATACAACAAAAGTTGACACTAACCAACAACTTCAAGCAACACGACATAATAAGGAGCCCAATGTAAACTCTTAAGCATCTACACTTGAATGATGGACAACAATCAAAGGGTGTAAATATAAGAACTATTGAGAAACAAGTTGGGATTCAAAAGAGAAGGCACAATCAATTCTATAGTGGTTTAAGATCTCAACAACACACTACATGACATTTGGTGGAAAGAGCTTTTAAGTCAAACTTTTAGTAGGGGTGACACACTACTTGAGAAAAAATGTTTAAAACACGAGCATTTCAAATAATGCTTAAAGGGACTTGAGCCCATATACATAGTTAGATAATACATTAATCAAGGGGATGTTGACATCCCTAGTCACCATAGGGAGGATAAAATTTCCCCCTATCTTTGCTAACTAGGGGCCTTATCTATTTTTCAAAACACCATCAAAACCCCCTAAGGGCCTATACATGAAAGGCCTTTTCAACAAACAAGGCCTAAAGTCATGGTTTTTGCACATTCTCTCCCGCTCCCCCCAGACTTAAAGGCATTTTTGAGTTTATTGCTAGTTAACCTCCACCATGGCCTCTTGGCTCCCTTGATTGGGCCCTTTCCTCTTCCCCAACCTTGTGTTGTTTGTTCTATTTTGTTATTAAACCCCAATGGAGTCTTTTAGTTTAGTATGAAAAAATATTGATGTTACAAGTTTTCTTTGGAGTAGATCTAAATGGACTTTAAGTTTTAAGCTAATTATTTGGATCTTTTATTGGGGAGAAGCGACATTTAGTTTGGTAAATTGTCATGCTCAAACTATAATGTGAAAATGCAAGGCAATTAATTTGACTCTAATTAATCCAATCACACTCATGTGCTTGTCTTTGCCATCTTCTAATTCCTTATGCTTTCAATCCAAAATTTTGAAACCCACACAAAATAACACACATTTGTCCATAAAAAAAAAGTTCACATAATGCCATCCACAAAAGATACATTGTGAATTCACCAAGATATTAAAGCCTAAGTGCAAGGAAAAATACTAGAAAAATGAATGCAACACCTACACCAAATATCCATTAATCAACATCCATTGTAAAACATATGCATAATAAAAAGAAATGATATTTAAGATGTATTGATAATGACATAAGTGACCCGTCAATTAAATCATGTGCATCAATTGAAAAATAGAAAGGTTGGGCCACACTTTGAAGTTACAATAATTCAAAATATTTGGAAGGAAAAAAAGAGTGTGGAACAAGCCAAATCATTTCAAAACCTAAGAAATATTGAATGCACTTTGGATTTAAGATGTTAGTTAGACCCAACATTAGATGATGTAAACAAATGAAGTCAAAATATTATAGATTCAAATTAGGTGGTGATAACATAACCACCTCACATAGTGTGATTTTCGAGCATCTTTTTGGGTAATTCTAAATTGGATTTGACTAGTCTTGAACAATGGAAATGTCATAGTATACAAATGCATTTGGCATTGAGGTGTTGAATAATTATTCTATTCTAAAAAATGCATTTAGACATATGGTATATTATTTTCCAAAATGTTTTGGCTTACAATTATATGTATATTTCTAGCAATTATCTTCAGCAAAACTACCACTTCCACACAAAAGAAGGCCTTGTGCACTTGCATCCTTTGTTATGCTCCCTATTCACCATTTTCAATAAACACATGACCCTTCACATAGCACCATGGATGTCCAACATAAAAAAAAAACATTTTTTTCTTTGAAATCAAAACACTTGAAGAAAAGCTATGTGATATCTCTAGAGAATCATCATTGGCCATGCCACTTGCTTCCATTCAAAGCTCATGATTTGTATGTCAAAACATATCACATAGATTCCACTTTTAGGCTTCCACAACTTTCAACAATAGGAGCTCAAAATTTTGAAATTATGTCAACATTTTGGGCTATAAATTTCTCCCAAAATTGACAATTTAAAAAATAATTTAATTAGAGCTTAATTTATTCATGTGTTATGGTAATGCAACATGGAACATGGAATGTGACTCATGCAACATGGAGCTTTTCTTGCTACTAAAACTATGAATGGGAATTATGATGTTTATAATAATACAATTATAAACTAACATTGAACAAGTATGAAATTGATCTGTTCATTACTTGAGCATCTATTTGAGTTCCTTTCATCTATGAAGTTGAGTTGTTGATGACCTCCATCCACCAATTCCAAGAACATGATTTTTTATGCTACAATTTTTTAATTAAACTCATGTTGAATTTTGAATAATGGGACCCAAATACATGATAATATTTCATTTTCTGCAATTTAAATGACATTGCCAATGCCCATTCCATAAATGGATTAAAGTTGCAATTTTGCTAACCTCAAGTTTTACTACATTACCAATAGTTTGAATCACTTGATCATGACATGTGTGTAAATTTTTTTATAGTTAAAACACTTTTTTCCCCCATTATTTGCATTTAATTGAACATGTTCATAATCTCATTATTGAATGGATTATGGAAGTGATAAACAAGGTACTAATATCCCTTTTTTTTTACAAAGATTAGTAAATGTCACATTTAAAGGCCAAGCTTAACTTTGTAGTATAAACTATTGAAACAATATTATATGTTCTTATATCCTTGGGAGGGAAAAGGTGTAACCAAACATGATGATTGAATCAACAACTTATTTTTAGTCTATGATTTAATAAAACTTTCTTTCTTTTTCTAGTCAATTGATATTCTTTAATCTTTGAAATGGAAATAAATAGTTTAACCTAAAATGTTTATAACTTCACTTTTCCAATTTGTGATGTCAATCTATTATTATCATGAATTTGCAAGAGAAGTTGAAACATTAAAATTTGATATTAGTTTTTGGATAATGTTAGATGTTTGAATGAAGGTTTTAACATTTTCAATTGTATGGACATAATAAGCACATGATCCCCTTTGTAGGGTTCAAGTGTGTTTTAAAAAGGGATGCACAAAAGGAAAGAAATCACAGTTGAATGAATCAACGTACAAAGGGTCTATTTTGGAGTGAAGTTAAAATATCCTATGGACATATAGCTACCATTCTACATCTTGTGAAAAAATATGCTTCACACAAAATTGGCCTTTGATGGAAAACATTTCATGAGTGACAAGTTGGTCAAGAAAAGACAAAAAAAAAGAATATTTCAAAGATGAAAAATAGATGTTATGTTGTAAAATGTTTGTTCAAACAAGACAATCATAACAAGTGGTGTGTCACACTTTGTGGCCTTGCCATGTACATAAAAAAATATCTTAAGGGAAAAGAAGAATTAAGGAAACTCAAATATTTCACCATGCAAAAATATAATCTTCAAAAAATCCTCTGAAAGTGACCAAAATCCTTCAAGATATTATAACTCTACAACTAATCTCAAGTTTCAACACAAGCCAAAATATCATGTTTCAAAAATCCTCATATAAAAAAAAGACCTACTAACTAGGGGACCAAAAACCCCCTTAAGCTACTATACTCTATAATGAATCTAAACATGCATATCCTTGCCTTGGTAGGCAAGGCCACAAAGAACTTGTGCAAAAAAAAACGTAGTTCCATATGTAAATATTTTTTCAAGGATTCCAAATTTGAAACAATCCTCATGTGCCTGTTTTGGAGTAAAAAGTCAAGACCTGGAGGCCATGTGAGCAAACCAGAAACAAAAGCAAACACTGGGTGATGTATGTAAGGAGTAGTAGGTAAGTACTAAGAACGAGAAGAATGAAGAGTTAGTAGAGAGTGGGTCTGGGAGATCAGAGGTGGAGGCGGCAATGCTGCTAGTTTCCAAAGCAAAAACAAAACATGTGAGCTAGTTGCATCATGAGACAACACTTGTGTCTTCCCATTGGCTTACTTGGAATACTAATCATTCAACTACTTTTTTTGTTTTTGGTGAGGACTTAAATGTAACCGTATTATCTGCATCCTGTTACATTATTACTACTTGCTCATCATAATTAATGCTTTTCTCTCTCTCTCTTTTTGTCTGCAATTTGTAACCAAAAGAAAATTATTCTCTCTTGTCCTCAAATGGGTGTTGAGAAGGAAGCTCAAAAACTGAAAAGTTCTTCTCCACGTTGCAGGGCTTTAATATAGTAGAGTATAGTAGACACCCATTTGTTTCCAGAGAGAGAGCAAAGTAGTGGGGAGGTGTTGATGATGCCCGCAAAGTAGAGTTGTCGCCTGCTGCTTGCTGTCTGTCTAATTTGAGTGTGGGGTCCTCCTGCTCTTCCTCCCGAATTCACCATTTCCGTCGTGAGAGTCCTCCCAAAATTCAAACAAACCCAAATTTCACGCCTATTCCTTCGGATCGTTTGCGGTTGCTACAGACCCACACAACAACAAGCAAGCAAGTTATGTAGTGATCTGTTGTCGTCTAGGAGACTGAGACTGTGAAAGTGGGTCCTGCATAGCCAAGCCTGATCCGTGACTGTAGGAAGCAAGATCCATCCTTCCAACCATCCACGAGAGCAGGAACGACCCAAAGAGGCAAGCTACACGGTAGAGACTAGAGACAGACAGACAGAAGTCTAGTAGAAGTGAAAAAAAGGCACAACTTACAAAGAGGCAGAAACCCTAAACCCTAAGCAATGGCACTAAACCCTAAACCCTACACAATTTTCTGTTGGGTTCCAGTTCCCTAGCTATCCATGGTGGTTAGCTCAGTTACTTTTTTTTTTCTACCTACCTACTAACAACCTACCACAAGAAGGTTGTTAGTAGGTAGGTAGTAAAAAAAAAAAACAGCCCTTAGCTATTTATATACCTAGGGATGATCTATTTTCCTGCCTATCTACCTACACATGAGACCTATTTCTTACAGAAATGGTTACCAAGGTGGAAACCAAGTATTATTAACTCAGTTAGGGTTCATCCACAAACTGAGTACTAAGGGGCATCCAGTGGATGATGGTGCCCTTGTGGGTGTGCTGCTTCAAACTGTGGCCTGTGTGACCAGTACTAACTACTAACCAGAGCAGTTTGCACTTGAAAGAGGGGTTTTTTTTTAAATTATAAATTTTATAGATTTAATTTAATTTTTAAAATTTTAAGTTTTGAATTTTGGATTGGATCTAACTTTGCTCTCTCTGGAGACAAATGGGTGTCTTTAATACTGACTTCTGCACCACTGAAGAAACTGTGTCAGTAGGCTGTCCTAATGTGCCCCCCATCCAACCAAAAAAAACTCCATACTGACTCAACTTGTTTAGGAGAAAACCTATCTGCTGTTGTTGCATGTAGGTGTCACATGAAAGGCTTCAAAGTCTATGTAGGTTTAGTATATTTTAGGTTTAGGGTTTATTAGGCTATATGAGGTTTAGTATATTTTAGGTTTAGGGTTTATTAGGCTATATGAGGTTTAGTATATTTTAGTTTTAGGGTTTATTAGGCTATATTAGGTTTATTGGCCATTGGAATTTAACAACCCCACTGAACAATAGGTGGTTGTGAGCAGTTGACCCTAAGGAGCTGAGGGTGAAGAGGGGAATTACCTCTCCAATAACTGAGTCTAGTGAACAAAACTCTTTGGTTTTTTGGCCAGTCAAAAAATAGCAGATTTATTTTATTTATTGGCTCTGCCCTTCGGTGTAACATGATTTTTTTTTCATTTGCCCGAGGTCTCCTAGTTGACTATACATGTGTATTGGTTGGCAACTACTCCATTTTTGCTAAGTATAGATGGCAATTTGCAACAGATGTAAGAAGGAATACGGCATCCAAAAAAGAATTCAAGATAGCATATTGTTGTGACAATTCTTTTCAAGTGTGGTAGATTAGTTATTTGGTGTTTTCACATGTACAAAATTTGACAATCTTTTCAACAAATATATATGTGCATTAGCAAGCATTTGAAACATTGAGTACAAAATGTGATAACAACATTTTTTTACAATTCGCTTTTTGTGTTAAAAAATGGAAGGCATGCAGAGGGGTTGAACTACATCCCTCTTGAATCTTGCCCATTGTAGCCCAAGTCAAATCTACACAAGCAACACTCATTAAAACTTTACTTGCATTCCAACCTTAGTTCAAGAAACTAATCACTAAGCAAGCTGCATATCAACTTGAAACAAAAATCCAACAAGAAAATAGACATGCATAAGATATTTACAAAACTCGTAGGTATTTGTATACATCCAAATCATACAAAAAACACAACATAGGAGTTGGGAAAAATGTATTTGCAAATTGCAAATCAAAACTTGGTTTCCTTACTTGCCTAGATGCATGCATGCAAGTTGCAACTTGAGCTCAAAGAAATGTGCAAAAACTTCAAGTATGCCACACTAAAACTCCAAAAATTACTAAGCATTCATTACATACCTTTGCTTTCTATCCTACCAATTTGCGATTGCATCTCCAAATGGAAAGTTTCCATGGAATAATGATCACAAGCAAACATCTTCACAACCAAATTAACATGATTTGTGAACCAATTTTTCAATTTATATTTCATACAAGGTTGAAAAACATTGCTCATCCTAGATGATGTTAAATACCATCACCATAAAAATTTCCACCAATTGCAAATGCTTTGACAATCATTATTGTAACACATCACTAGAAGATAGATTGGACCACAACTTGGTCATGGGATTATAGCTCATAGGAGGTTCCAAAGCTTGTCTATAGTTTGTGTGTAATCACCTTGAAAAGGCTAGTTTCCATGTCAAACATTTGTTCATTAATATGACAAGTACCTTCAAGCCTTCATCACTAAATTCCTTTTTAAAGTAATATTGTGCCTTCAACAAGGTTAAATGGGTAGGGAGTGTGGACTTTACATCATAGTTCAACCAATACTAAGGATATATGATTTTAATAACATTCATGAACTCTTGGGAAGGGAATGATTAATTAACAATTATTTCACTTCATCACAACCTATTATAATGCACCTCATTGCATGAACCATAACTTTTGTTGTAACAAGGATAATGCATTGTTGGACTTCTATAATCTCCTTTTAGCATTGTTGTTAGAGTGTTTTTAAGGGCTATTTTTGATTTTAAGTTTTCAAACAACATTTTCATGGCTTCAAAGTTAGTGAGAGGACAACTTTGTTTCAAAAGCCAAAAAATGGCAATAAATTGTAAGAATTTTTTTTTCCTTTCTCCAACCACATCCCCCATAACAACCATGTTTGCAATTGAATACATTCCCTTTCTATAGGATATGCAATCATTTTTGCGTGTTGTGATTCCATAGACATATATGATTGGCCCACTATGCAATTAGTTCTTGTAACCTTACATTTCCACCTCCTAAAATGTTTTTGGAGGTTGTCAAATTTAGAAACCATTAGCTTTTTTCTTCTATCAATTTGTGTACAAACTTGATACCTCATCATGTTCATTTTCCCATAAAAACCAACCGCAATTTCCACCAATGGAAGCTTTGCTACCCAGACATCCTAAAAAACTAATTAATTTTCCATTCCCTCAACCATTTTTTTTCTCCACTTGGTTAAACATAGGCAATGGATTGGTTGTAAGAACTCAAGAGTAATATAATTGATGAAATTCCCCAACAAATAGGATATAAATTCCAAACTTTATATTTCTCCTTTTTTTTCCCTTTTTTATTCATGAGCATATATGGGCATTTGCAACAACATTGAATTCGATTATGGAGTAGTTAAATGTATTGCAAATAATAACAACACCTTGATCCAATGAAGTAATATTAACTATAGTAGGGACCTTAACAAAAAAAACACATATTTGAAACTAGTTGGTAATTACAAGGGTGCCATGATGCATGGATTCAAGAAGTGTAAAACCTTAAACCTCAAAGCTCGAGAAGTTGCAAACTTACAAAGCAAAATTTTTAAAAACTTTTAACTAAGAAAACAAAAACAATAGATGAATTTGAAACTTATGTTCAAAATGTAAAAGGTTTACATGGTCATTAATCCAACAAATATGTAGGTATAGGTATGTAGGTTATAGGTTGTATCAATAAATAGGAAGGTAAATTGTTGAATAAGTAAATAATAGGTGGGTTGCAAGTAGGTAGGTTGTATATAAATACATTATTAACTTAGTAGAAGCCCATAGTAACTTCCTAGTAGCTTAAGATAGCCTATGGTAACCTAAAGTAGCCTATGAAGGCTTAAAATAGCTTATGGTATTCTAAGCTAGCTTATACTAACTTAGGGTATAATATAGTAACCAACTAAAATAGTTTATATTTAAAGTAACCTAGTAGTAGCCTAGCTTTAAATAGTTTAGGGAAATTTATAATACTTAAATATGTTAGGAAAAAAATGTGCATAAAAACATAAGCATGTGGTGAAAAGGAATATCACTTATTCAATAGTGGTCCAATGGTTAAAGACTTGGCTTTTAAACATGGAGGTGAAAGGATGTGAGGGGTTCAAATTAGTGTTGGTTTGTTATATAGGGTTGGATATAAACCCATATATGTATCACAAGGACTTTGCTAAGGCCCACTCAAAATTGGTTTTTAGCTATTTTTTCCACTATAGTGTTAAAATATGGACTTTTGGGATTCAAACTTTTGTTGTTATTAAGCCATTATAACTTGCATCTACCCCATGGTAGGTCGAACTCCCACCTTCATGGTATAGAATTTGGTCATACCAAGAGATATCATTGTTCCTTACCAATGCTCACCTATTGCATGTTCTAATTCATACCCAAAAAAAATCTTGGGAAAAATTCCTATTCATACATAATAATTATTACCTATGGTTGGGTATGCATAGGTAAAATTGGTTCTTATGAATTGGAATGTCGCAATTATGTGTAGAAATGTCACATCCTCAAAATGTTTTGAATAGATTACTCATGTTCATGAAGGGTCATGAAGATTATTAAGTTTGTTATGGTAGATTTTTAATACAAATGTTTAACTTTTGTTTTTGAATGTAGGATGTGAAATATGGGTTATTAAATGAACCAATGGATTGTTGTTTACATACACACATGTGTCATGAACTAGATCATTATGGTTTTACCAATAAGTTTATGTATTCAACAAAATTATAGTGATATCATTTACATTGAAGTTGTAATTTGAAAAAAAAAATTATCAAAATTTGACTTCCCCAAGTATAAATGTTTACCATGTGGTATGTAGTGTTTTGGTGTTTACGTTCATACCAATGATCAATAGAACATTTTGACAATTATTTATACTAACCTATTATATGAAAATGAAATTAATCCCACAACCCATACCAAATTGGTGTATAAAAGTTCAAAAAATTCCTAATATTAACATTAGATAGGTATGTTCAAATGGACATACCTTCACACTTGCACCTTAAGTTGGTGGGCGAGATTTTTAACCTTTAGGTTAAATTGTTTAGGTTGCCAACTTAGTTTAGCTTGGGTTGCTTAGGTTCCTAGTTATTAAGCTATATTGCTTAGGCACCTAGTCTATCCTTGGCTCCTAGGCTAGCCTAGGACACCTAACATAGGAATTAGTAGGCTAGCCTAATGAATTAGATCACTCAAAATATTATATTTGGTTGTAATAAATAATTAAAAATCTAGAAGGATGATTAATTTTTTTCCCTTCATATCAAGTTTATAATATAATTCAGCTAAATCTTCCTAAGGATGATCACCATTTAGGTTGCATAAAAAATTCTTAACAAAAAATGTTAAGTATCCTTGAAGAAATGTTATATTCACATTTAAAAATTTGATTTAAGCTATAAATCCATCTTGCCCAAATCTTCCTTGCTTTAATTTCCCATATCAAATCATTTTTGTGCACATGGTTGGTGACAACACCTCCCAACATTAGTCTCAAAGTTGTTTTGACATTTCAACAAGAAGAATAAATATTGTAATAGAATTAACCCTTTAGAGATTGGTGTTCATTTCATTCCAACTAAAGGTTGGTTACCTAGGTCATACTAAACCAACACCCACCAATCTAATGCACCATAAAAGATGAATGGTGAGTGGTTAGAAAATAAATTTCTATTGGCCTTCAATTCCTTCACAAGCTAACCATTGTGATTAATTCAATTGGTTCTTTATTACCTACCTATTAACAACCTACTCAAAGGTTGTTAATAGGTAGGTAGTGAACACATCCCTTTCTATGTATAAATTGTTGACTTACCTAATAGTTGTTTAGTTTCCTATATATATATATATAGGACTTACCTCTTATAGAATGGATTACCAATTAGGTGAAAGTGATATTAATTCAATTGAGGTTCATCCACAATTGAGTCACAACCAATGTTGGAGGTATCTTGATTTTTTAAATGATTGACAATTTCAAGTACTTGATTTTTTAAATTTGCAAAGGATTCATTGGGTTCAAACTTCAAACATATTATATTTTGCAAATTTTCAAAACTAGTTGGGTTATGGGGTTTAGTAGCTTTGGAAGGTGGTTATTTACATTGGTTTTTTGAAACAAAGTCAATCATGTAGATGCGCTGGGTTTTAGTCAAAGAATCTTCAATTATCTACATTTTGCTATTTATAACCAAATCCATGAGTGCTTATTTGAAATTTACATTATAGACTAGAGAGTTGCAAGAACCCAAAGCTTCATTGTAATCACTTTTATACCTTTCTTTCAATGATCTCACAAGGAACAATTCACATTGAAAATATTCAAAAAGAAATTGCTTCAAATGTCCAAGGTGTTGTTACAAATGTCCCAACTCACATTGAAAACCCATAAATGTTGGATTGTGTCAAATGTCTAGGGTTGAGGGGGACTACAAACTACACATTATTCAAGCATTAATCCACATTAAAAAGTTAGAAGTGTGCTTAAGGCTTCAACCCATGTTGAAAAAAAAAAAAATTCCAATTGCTTCAAATATTCAATGGCGATAAAATGTTTTTAAAAAAATGTACATTGCAATAAAAAAGGATCAAATGGACATCCAAGTTCCAAGAATTCTTCAAGCTTAATCTTGCTTTCAAACTTGACATCAAGTTTTTTTGTCACTCCAATCTTGCCTTGCATGTATTTATAAGGTCATAAGCCTTTGAACATTCAACGTGTGGATCAAATGGTCAATTTGTGTTGACAAAGATAAACTACCATGTCTTTCCAAGCCCATAAGGACACCACATGTCATTAGTGTTTGGTTCAACCTACACATTAACGATAACATCCATAGTTGAAGATTCCATGAAACCAATAAAGTCATGAGAGAAGTGACCACAAGAGATTATTGAGAGCATATAGAAAATTAAAACACAAGCAATGGTAAGAAAAAGGGCGAAAGAATAAATATGTGAGAGAAAACTAGTTCGATTAAAAATCAATAAGGCAATAATTTGGTTTGCAACTAGCCAAGTTGGAGATTGACATTAGTGGAAACCAAAAGCCAACAAGTAAATAGAAAGAAGATTTGTATAGTTACATTGAACAACTTGAAATCATTGATGAATATAAAAAAAGTCACAAGAAATGATCCATAGCCTATATATATAGGTGTCACAAGAAAGACAATGAAACAACTTATTCCTAAAATCATTTCATCACCTTTGTTTAAGTTGAATTCAATTGCACTTGCCATTTACATGAGTTAAGGATAAATGGAAGTTGTTGGCATAAAAAATCTTCCCTGACAACATTTTGAGGTCACATTCAATAACAAATTTAAGGAGAAAAAATGTCGTGATGTGCTTGTCAACTCTCAATTCTTGCTTTTTCCATCAAACTCAAATCCAATAAGTTCAAAAAACCATAGACTTTGGCTAAAAAACTAATAGTTCTTAGTTCTCAACAATAGAACAATATTTGTTTCAAATAAAAAACCTTGGCTAATTGTAAATATAATGATGAAATTTTGTTATTTTGTGATTTTTTGGGAAAAAAACTTGGAAAAAGTTTTTAGAGTGAAAAAAGTTTTATTTTGACAAAAAATCATCATTGTTGCAAAATTGAAGGTAACAAGAAAGAAAATGTTTGACATGGTCTTGGCTTAGCAAAAGCATGATGGGTATATAATTATTGAGTTGTAATGAAAAGTTGTTCATTTCATTAGAATGTTACTAGCTTCAATGTGTAATGGGTGGCAAAAATGTGTCTTAGTTTTGTTGTGATATCTTCAAATTTTTCCCATGATGCAATTTTTTCCATGCCACCAATTTTTTTCATGTAGATTTTGGGAGCTTTGTCTTTTTGTGATAATCCTCTTGAATTTTTCTCATGATTCAATGGGCAACTTGAATTTCATATCTTGTATGTAGCAATTGAGTATTTTGCAAAAGTATATTCGTTTGAACTTTCTCAATCAAGCTATGCCATTTGCATTGTTATATGAGATCATTTCAATTGATAATAAACTGGTATGGATGTTAAGTTGATATCATGTAGAGTGTCATTCCATTCCAGCAATTAATCCATAATTCAGCCCAATGTTTTCTTCATGAATTCTTTTGGTTATTTTTGAAAAAAAATTGGAGAAAAAACTTGAAAAAAAGTATTTTTCAACAAAAAATCACCAATTTTGTGAAACCAAAAAATGGAAAATAGAGCACTAGTTTCACCTAAGAGGTGGAATTTATAAATTTAGACTCATAACAAACTGTCATTACTTTGGGGCCAATTTGTAACCAATTCACAAAGAGTATGCCTATAAGTCAATTTTATCCCACTGGGGGAAATCCAAACAATGGCAAAGAAAAATCAGAATCATAGCTTTCTGTTGCTATGCATATCCATTTGAACAAGTGAAGCCAAGAGCAAAAAAATAAAAGTGAAAGAAGAAAAAAAAGATGATAATGTAGAATGAGATCTGATAATTGGCAATTCTTTGGAAATATATAATGATGGGTCTCTAAGAAAATCAAATAACTGGTTCTGATATATAACCATGGTTCTCAAAAAATCTGAGAACTAATAATTCTGGTATTTAAACACAATTTCTCAAATAATCTAAAACCCAATCATATAATTAAGCTGGTATAAAACTTCTAGTTCTGTTTTGTGAAACTTGTTTGTTCCTTAAGGCTTTTTGAAGAAAACTGGAATAGGAGGTTTTGATAATTTTGAAAATTTTCAAAAAAACCAGGACCAAAGGCTCTTTGATTTCCAATTTTTATAAACAAACAGAACTAGATGTGATTAAAACAAATCAAATTGCTGACCAGCAGGATTTTATTTATTTATTTATTTATTTTCCCCGTGTTACTAAATGTAGGCTAGGTCTGGCTCACCCATGCAAGGCTTTACAAGCAACCCAAAAGAATGCAGGTGATAAAGCATTTTCTCTTCATTTACATTAGTAATTTAGAAAATAATTTTACTTCAAAAACATAAATGGGTATACATTTTTTTTGTGTGAAATTTGTCACTATTACAAAAGGAATCACAATTTTGTCACAAATTGAATGATTTTTCAGAAAAAATTCACCAGCTTCCTATACATGGTTCAACTAGGCTAGGTAGCAGAAGAAGAATGGATGTTTGAATTTTTTTTCCTTCATATTTCTTGGTGGTCTTCAGAGTGGGGACCAAGTCCCTTTGCTGCATGAAGGGTCAGTTTTTGCTGCACAAATTTGGTGTGAATTGTTTTGCTTTAGAGAGGGAAAAAACTGTACTAATTATGCCACACTTTTGTTACATACAATAGAGTTATCGGTAAAGTCAGGCAATAGGGGTGAGAACAGCCAGTTTCGGCATAGTAGGGCATCAAACCCATAACTGGGAATGAAACTTTTACAAAACCAAATAATTGGGACCCAAACTAGTTTTTCCACCAATTTTGGTGGTAAATTGAGTTTCACCTTGTCTTTCCTTTTTCCTGAGCGCCTCTTTGCTGTTACATATATACCTATTTTCACTTGCTCCTACCTGTACAACTATTATAATTACTCTCAAACCTTGTGCATTAAATGCTGAGTTTCAGTATTTCATAATAAGATTTTCATAAAATTTCATTACTTTGCAGATAGATACTGTTCAAAGAGGGGATAGGGGGTGAAAGCAGGCCCAAAGAGAGGGTGAAGACAGGGTGACTTTAGGGATAACTCTAATAGGTTAAGGGTGTTCTTAGGAAGGGCTATTAGTCCAGGCCAAAAACAGTGACAACCAATTTTAGGAATGGAATTTCCATGCAACCAAATGAGAAGTAGCAGAATAGCAGCAGCAACGCCTTCTTCTTCTTACCCTTCACTATTCTAGCGGAGAGAAAACAGGGGTCTTTGGTATTTCCTGCTACTAAGTCCCTCCAAATTGTAGCTGGTCAGTCTTTCTTTGTGGGGGCATGTATCTATCTAAATGGGTCACTAAACTTTTCCAATTTATGCTTTTCATGTTGGGTCATCCATGATCTCAAATCCCCAACCCAAGTTAGAATGTGATGGGTGGACTCGTATTGCCAAATATAAGCTTTTTTATGGTTGGAAGTTATGGCTATTTGAAGCATTCTAATGGGAGTCAACAATTTATTTATGGTCAAAAGAAGTTATGACCATTTGAAGAATCCTAATTGGGGGTGGAAAATTCAACTTGATTATTCATTTAGAAGAAGTGTTGTCTTTTCTTTCCCAATAACTACCTATGTTGTCTTATTGGGCATAAATTGGGCTTGAAACCCAACTTTGGATTAATAATACACCACGCAATGTGTCTATGCCCATCATAATGAGGCCAACCATCAACTCTTGTGATTTATGTCATAACCCTTCACATGTGATGGCACAACAACACATTATGAATTTTTTGACTGATCAAAGAAACAACTACTATGCTTTTCGATTACAATTTTAACTACTTAGTCACAAAAATCACGATGTAGTTGCAAAGGCCATTGAGATGTCATGTGATGTCATAGTTTAGTGATTATAATTAGTATGACTAGTGGGTTTTTTTGGATAAATATATTATTATTCCCAATGCCAAAACATGTCTTTTATGACTTGTCCTATTCAACTACAATGGGAAAATTAGCTAGAAAATGGCATAAACAATTTTAAAAACTATAAAATAACTATAATGAAATAGGACTAGTTGTAAAAGACATGTTTTGGCATTGTACACGTGATAATAAAATACTTCACTAATAGTTAACATGATGATTCATACACTACTTTGGATAAAATGAGGCATTTATCAATTAGTCACTATGTTAGAGGTGATGTCCAATCCCTCAATGTAGCTCTTTGCATCAAGATGCAAGTCTAAAAACTTTACCTTCATTACAACAAATTATGTCCTTTGAACTGGACATAAAAATGATTTTTTTCAAATACATTTATAACTACTTAGTCATAATAATCATTAAGTAATGGAAAAAGACATCAACATGCCATATGGCATCATGGTTTTGCAATTGTAGTCAATAAGACAATTTGTTGGTTTTTTTGGTAAATTATCATATTATTTTTCAATTTTGTCCATTAGTTAGTTAGTTGCAAAAACCATCCACCTTTGTGACTAATAACAATTTAATTTCCCATGATGATGACATGGCATGTTATATGCCAACAAGATGATGTGGTCCTATTTGTCAATGTTATGATTCATGTCATTGATTTGATGAATTAATCTCATTTATTATTTAATTGAAAATATTGTTGTCTTTTGCAATTAATAATGATTCAATCTTCTATGTGATGATGACATGGCATGCCATTGGTAACAAGGTGTCACAAATTTTCATGACAATCCATGGAAGATTGTCACCATAAGTTTTTGTGTCTTGAATTTATGGCACCAATATTTGTCATGGCATGCCATAATTTTTTGTGTGTCATGAAGGTTCTTGAAGTTATGAATTCACATGCATGTGTATGTGTACTAAACAATCTATTGTTAACTTGTAATTATGATTACAATAAATTAATAGTTGTTTTGAAAAAATTGACACATAACTCCTTAACTTTGTAATTATTTAACACATTAGACCTTGGGTTAACATACCTATTAAATTAACCAATGTATGTAGGTTACTTAGTAAAAACCTATTTCATAATATAGGCTACCATAGAAGTTACTTAACTAGACATAAAAAATTTACTACATTTAGTTTGCTTAAATATATTTATAATAGGTTACCCCACTAATAGTTTAACCCATGTAGGCTTGCTTAGGTTTCTAACTTGAGGGTTTTTGCCAAGTCAACCTAAGTAACCTCATTACAAAATATTTTTTCAAGTTTATAACCACTTCAAGTTTATGTGACTAGATGTGACTATATTATCTTAAGTTAATTAATTTTTTAGCCTAAGAATGTTTATGTACTTAGGCTAGGTTAATAAATTATATATGTTGACAAACTAGTTCATCTTAAATCAACCTAGGGAGGTTTAGGTGTAGGCTAGGTTGGTAGGGAATAGGTAAGTTGACTCAAATCAATCTAGGGCGTCACTTGTTAATTCAAGGCAAAAAACTTTGAGCTTTATAATTTTGTGTTAAGTATAATTAATATAAAAAACATTGGTAGTACAATGGATGAGGAATTGAACCCCAAAATGAAAGTGAAGGGTTCAAGTTTTCACTCTTGCAACCTATGATACTTAGGCGATGTGGTTTAGGTTAGGTAGTCTAGTTGAGGCTTTTGGGGTTAGAAGTTTGACATTTGTTTTTAATCTAAGCCACCTAACTTAGGTTAGGTAGGCTAGGTTGCATAACACAAGTAACTAGCCTAGCTATGTTAAACTAAGTTGATTTTTGGCTAAACAAGGTTATGTTAGGTTGATTTTTGGTTATGTTAGTTACATGGGTTAAACTAGGTTGACTTGTAGTCATGTGCAATGATTTATAATGTGTTTATAGATTTTTGACATATATTATCCATCCATCAAGGCGTCATTTATAACGCTTAGTTAAATAAAATGACTAAGTTGAGATGGCATGCACTTTACATGTCATACCAAGGTTAATGATGACATGAAATTTCATTATTATAAAAAAAATTTAAAATTTAAATCATCAAAATGATTGGGCTTTACAATTGAACATCCCTTGCGACTAAATGGGTGAAACAACATGGGTTTAACAACTCATTAGTCAATAGTTGCATATGTCCTTCCTAACTAATATGTAGTTGTAAAGGCTAGTTACAAAACCCAAAATGTGTTGTTATGTGACATTATGTGTTACATATGTCTTAACCCTTTTGGGTGAGAAGGTGAATGAGCTCTAAGAACATGCCCATGTATGTTCCATCCACCATGCTTGACCACCCATGCACACCAAGTGTCAATATCCTAATTCTTACATGATCCCATTCCATTGATGCTTGTATAAATTGTTTAACTTATCAACATACATGCTTGAAAGTTGGGAATGCAATCCAACAAATACCTAAATTCATCTTGAAATGTGGGGTTTAAATTATTGCTCGAATTGGTGAATCATAAGTCATGAACTTGTGCAAAATGGTGTTAATGGCAACCTTGATGAAGATGATGGTTGTCAACACTTCTTTTACCAAGCCATGGGGGGTTATTTTGATGAGGAAAGAATCATCTTTGACATCCTTTGATCATTATTCTTAAGGATGGATCAATTGAGAGGCATGAAATTGTTAATAACTAAAACAAAAAAATCTTAATAACACTAGAAGAAAAAAATGCACATCTATTTTTGTGCTAGTCATTGAAGCAAGGTACAACAATAACAAGGTAATTGTTGATGCAATGGACCATATTAGTGAAATTCAACTTGACATTTACAAGGGAAAAAAATAGATTTGAAGGCAAAAAATGAAAAAATACATTAAATGAGTAAGAACATGTTGAATGTTTTGTCAAACCTAAGCATTACAATGTGCCATGCTTTTATCAGAGATAAATCATTCATGTTTCTCCCAATTAGCCTATTTGAATCCTCATATAATGAAGAACCATCAATTGATGAATAGTCAAGAATAGTTAGAGCTAATTAGCAATTCAAATGAGTAGCAATGAACATTCTAATGAATAAGAACGAATACCAATTATATTGAATGGTAGCATCAATTCCAATGACCACCAATGAGTAACAAATCCAATGTTAAAGGAAATTTATATTTATTATAGTCCTACTATACTTACTATAACATGTAATTAGGGATTAATTACTTAACTAAAGTAAAATGAACTTTGCCTACATACCTCCTAGCAAATGTAGGAGGGATTGCTATCATAATTTAGGGGATAAAGGTAGGAGGAGAGAAATTAGGATATAGCTAAAAATAGCCACCACTTATATGCAAAAGGGAGCTAATTGCCCAAGGTGGGGAGATGTTTGGAAAAGGGAGAGACAAGGAGAAAGGAGGTGTGTAGGGGGTGTGTGTGTGTGTGTGTGTGTGTTGTTGCAAGGTTGCCCCAATTCTTGCAACCTTGGTCCTTTGATGTTACTTTTTTCGAATGTAACTATAATAATCCTATAGTTTTATTGGGATTTGGAAAAAGTTTTCCATTTGGTAACCATCTTGGGGATTATTCTTTAAATTTAAAAATATTTGTGAGTTTGTGAGAATGGTATGGTCATTAGATTTTTTACTATGGGTAGGTTCACGTAAAGGAAGGTAGTTCACATATGGGTTATTGGCAATATAAAATAGTACAAAGGCCAATCAAAAGGAGTAGCCATTTAAGTAACAAGGTAAGGGGGGATTGTTACATGGGCAAGAAAGGTCATACAAAAAATCTTGAAAGCTTGGAAGCTAGTACTTAGTTCACTAAACTTTCAATAAATCTAATAAAGATGATTGATTGTGTTGTGTAAAAGACCAATAGTAGGAAAACAACAACCGTACCTAGGTTGTCAATAGAAAGGAAATGATGGTTAGGGTCAAAATGTACATGTCCATTAGTCAAAATGACAAATTAGTCAACTTCAACCTCTTAAATAACCATGATTTGTAGTAGTGCAATAACTAAAAGTTTTAGAAGGTAATTAAAGCATTTTTTGAATAAAATATAAAAAACTTGATTGAAAGTCCAATCTAAATAAAACTGTAAATAAAAGGTTGATTTTGCCATAAACATTTGAAAAAAAAAAAAGGAATTGGAAGAGCCATTTTTTGTGCTCAAAAACATAAAATCTTTGGAGGTACTAAAACGCAAGTGAGTGCATTTAGTTGAACAAGTGTAATCCTCAAGTAGGGAGTTTGGGTATAGGCAAGGAACATGGGGTGTTGGCCAATGTGGAAATGATGCAAATTTCCATTCCCTAATGCAACCTAGAAGGTGCAACAGGGGGTGGGGCTACTAGAATTAGTGAGTTCCAACACTAAGAAACACCAAGGAAAGGGGAGGGAAGAGTTTCGAAAAATTGATATCAAACACAACCATTATAATATTGGCCAAACCTATGACTATTATTGTTTCAATTTTTGAAGTATAATCAAAGGTTGCCAAACCCTTGCTTGAAGATTTTCAACCCGCATGAATAGAACAACTAAAGAAAACTACTTGTTAAATATAACAATAAACTAAATTGCATTGTAGACATAAAAGCCATAGGTAATGGACATTAACCCATTAATATGTTAGAAGACAATAAACATTAGGGAGTATTTTGTTGCACCTATTTATACACAACTCATGATGACATTTGAAGAAGACTACCATTGAAGAAGACTAATCTAGATGTCACATGGGCTATTGGAGCCTACGCTTAACCTATGTGTCATGTCATCGCTTAGATCTAGGTGTCATGCGGCCTAGGCCATGTGAAAAGATTAAACTTGTATTTTTAATTCAATTTTTTAAAACTTCACTTAATGTGCCATGTGGTAGCTTTTGGGTTGGGCACATGTATCAATCTAAACCTTCCAAAATGGATGTGGGAGATTAAACTCTAATTTTAATTTCAATTTTTTCGAAATTTGAAATTATGCAACATGACACCATGTAATTGTTTAACAATGTAGTCACAAATTGTGGTAACTAATAGTAAAAAACTATATGGTCAACAAATGTAGTACATGTTGATCATATACTTCATCCATGTGCATTATGGTAATGTCATGTTGAGTCATTATTTGCAATTAATGTTGGAACTTGGGTACAACTAGACTTATGCAACTAATGGAATATTTAGTTGTTATAATGATTTATGATTAGTTTTTAGTTGCAAATTGAAGTCACAAAATGAGGGTTTTCTTTTAGTGAATGTATATTGATTCTTTCATGTTTTGATGTTTCTTTACATTTTAAAGATTTTCTTGTTAATTTTCTTAATTCAATTCTAACATCAATACATCCACATCCACATGTACATCTCTACCATGTAATATCAAATTTTGCAACATACAATAGGGTGTGGGTACACACATAGGAGCCAAAAACCATGTTAGATAATGGTGAAAACTATGAACCTTTTTACATATATATTTTTTTCTTGACATTTTAAAGTTATGTTAATCATTCCAAGTTTTGTTAAATGACTAATATGAACGTTGAAGAATTCAAATTAAAATTTCATTAAATTAAAATTTGGGTTCCAATTTTAGTAAAAAATGTTTGAACTTGAACAAGTGTTGTGTTAGATTGTGATTAATTTTACAAAGGACTAGGTAAAGGACTATTGTAATAACATAATTTTGATGGTAAAAAAATTTAGATGATAATAACCTATTACCCACATTAAAAAAATGCTCACAATTAAAAAAGATATGGAATTGATTTCTTAAAAAAATTCAAAGTATTTTTCAAATTTTCAAAATTTCAAATGTCTTTTACCACATGTAAATGAGGTGTAATGTGCATGCCACACAAAAAGAAGTTGTAGTTTATGATATAACAAAAAAAACTTAAACTAATTAACATATTTTGGTATGATTCAAAACTATGATAAACTTTCAAGATGAAATGCAAAATCTAACAAAATTTACACATTTTGAAAAAATCACATTTATTCAACAATGATTAACACAAAACATTTGACTATTGGGACAACTATATGTATTTTTAATAACAAGTTGCAAAAGATTTCATTCAAAAATTCTTTCCTATGAAAAAGAAAAAAAAAACTATAAAACCTCATAGTCCTTTTGGTAAAGTAATCTAGTTGGCGGTGGCTCCTTCGTGTGTACTTGCACCCAATAACCACTAAAGTCATCATGGAGAAAAAAAATGTGCAACTTGCTTTTCAACAACTTTTTGAATGTCTTTTTCAAGATTCCAAATGCATTTTTCACAACATTTCTCTCCCTAGACATTTGTCTGTTGAAGTACATTTCCAAAATTATGTGTTTCACATTTGTTTGCATTTTGCTTGTGAAGAATCATGAACCAAGGTAAAAGGGGGCAACCTTTATCTCCCAAGATATAGGGCCAAATACCATTTTATGTTCCATGTTCAAGATTGAGCAATTCATGATAGGTTGCTTTGTAATAAATGTTTTAAGAACATAAATTCATGAATCATTCATAGAACTTGGCACGTTGACAAACACATTTCAAAATTGCCTCTAATGGTCAACCACTACTTGCATCTTTATATTGTATAACTATGATTTGTATGAAAAGAAATTTAATGCGAAGGTGCCTCCAAGTTTTTGAATGTGGATTTGTGTGCAATATTCGATTGCACTATGAATTGAAAGAAGATCACAAAGCTTTTTGAAACCTACCATGATTCAAGAGAAATCATCCCAATGTGGTCATTAAACTTGGTTTTTGAAAATAATGTGGATTACATAAACACATTTTGGATAACCATTTTGATTGAAAACTTCTCGATTTGTAATGCTTCACTACATTGTAGGTATTCCATTCTAGGAATTTTTTTGTAAAATGAACATGCCACCCCGAATCTCAATACCTCTAACACATCAATATTTGGTGTATTTAGTTTTAGTCAAAGGTCGCAACTTCTTGGTCAATTGCAAAGCAACTTATTTGGTAAGTCAAAAGTGCTCTCCACCCACCTATGATTATTTTATTGTGTCACAAGAAAATGCAAATACCATGTGGTATTCTAAACATTGACCTAATTTCCAACTTTTAACTCATCAACAAAGTTGTAGGACAACCCATGTTGATGCAAAATGATTGCATTTTTCATGGCTTGATAAAAAAACGTGCATTCAAACTCCCAAAAGTCTCCCATGAACTCCATTGGATCATTGTCAACATGAAAACATGGGTTCAATTGTTTTTGCATCCACAAAACAACATGAATTGAATGAATTACAATAAATGAAAACTTTGAGGATCTCATGGTAGAGGATAAAAAAAGCTCGCAAAAGATTTGTGAAGTAGTATAAGAAAGTGTGGAAGACGAAGAAGCCAAAGAATATGTGAAACAATTTGACAATGTGTGGAACATAAAAGAAGTCAAGAAATGTATGTGAATCAAAGGAAAAGTGCAATTGAAACTTTAAAAACTTCAGAAAGTTGCTATGAATGTGGAAGAAATAAGTGCAACAAACCTTAGATGTCAACAAGGTAAAGTAGAGAAAAGAGAGTCTATCCAAAATCCTAAGACAATTTTTGTCATAATTATATGAAAATAGACTAAAAACCTTTGTAAGCATAAATATGAAATCATTAGTTCCTCCATTGAATTTATGGTAAGCTATGTACAAAATTTGGAAACTTTTAACATCATAAAAATAGGTAAAAAATGTGTTTGAAACTGATTGGTCAATATGGTGTTCAAACCTACTTTTACATTAGAAGTTTGATATATTATGATTATATTATGCACAATTTGAGAATACATAAGTATTTTTTAAACCTTCGTTAATTGAAAATTTAAAAAAATAAAAATCATCTATTGCAATCGATTTATAAATAAAAAATCTTGTTTCAAGTAGATAATGCTTTTTTTTAAAAATTAAATTTATTTTGGAGATGGGCTTTTTCAACATTTAATAATAAAGTGAAAGATTATCATCACATTAATTATTGAATAAAAAAATATATACTTTTCATACATCAATTTTTAAAAACAATTACTTGCATTTATTTTTTACACAAAATGAGTTAGTTGTCTACTTTATCTTGCTTTCATCTCCTTCCTAGAGGTTTTGTTTGCATATTTCTTTAACAAATGCATAGTAAAAATGGGAGCTTTGATGTGTGAAAAATGATGTTGTGTAAAGCAAGTTGTGTGATATGATGAGCCTATCTATCAAAAATAGAACTATTACCTTTTAATGGTAAACCAAATTGAGCTATGACTATTAATGTAATGGCTAGGTACTTATCACTTAATTTTTAAACTTACAAACTATTAACAACTGCCTTATCGATGAACAATTAATTAACTCCATGTACAAATCAGCCTTCAAAATTGTTTTTCTTGGGCTTTTGGTGGATTAAACTTGCTTTTGATGACAAATGTAAGCACTTTGGGAATTTTCACATAAAGAGTAAGGTTATGTATTTTTTTCCCAAAATGGCCTAAATTAAACTTTTTTTCTTCCAAAAATCAATGTTTCAAAGAAATTTATAACATATTTTATATGTGCTTAGAAATATAATATTGCACATTTATATGTGCTCGAACACTTAATGCATGCTTAATTTGTTAAACATTGCCTAAATATCACATATGTGCAATGTGCATGTTAACAAATGAGCACCGAAGCACCTAAATGTGCCATGTATCAAGCTAGCACTAGAAGAAAAAATGCACCATAATGTATACACCCACATCAATCAATGACAATTTTTTAAAATAACTCTATAACATGTTCATTATTCATGCAACATGTAAAAAATGATAGTACGTTTTTAAATTTAATTTTGTTTAATAATATGAACATTTTCAGCAAAGTATTAGGCTAACACTTCCCTTCACACTCTAGTGGAATTGGCAACCATGTGGCATGACCATTCATTCCATAGTGGAACTTCCACCTTATTAATTAATGGCCCCCAAAAAAAGTGTCCTATAAATGGTGGAAGTGCTCAACATTAAAAATTGAACTTGAAAAGACCAAAAAGTAAAAGAAAATGAAAATGTTCACAACTCCAATTATGTTTTTAAATTTCAAATTAAAAAAAAAATCATAATCATATTAAAAAAAATTATAATCGTATTTTTTTTAAAAAGTTCCCATGAGAATACTTTGCTTGTAAATGAAAAGTGAATAAAGAAAAAAAGAGAAGAGAAGAAAAGAAAAGAAAAAAAAAATAGGGAGCAAGAAAATGTTCACAAACCCAATTATGTTGTTTATTTTTAAAAAAATTAAAATTAAAATTATATTTTAAAAATACTCCCATGAGAATACTTTGCTTGTAAATGAAAAGTGAATGAAGAAAAAAAGAAAAGAAAAGAAAAGAAAAAAAAGATTAGGTGACCAAGTATAGGTACCAGAGTTGGCGGGCGGGTGCGAGGACGGGAGTCCCGCCACGGTCGGGCCCGAGATCCCGGGCTTGTAAAGACCGTGTGCTACTACGGCAGGTGCTGCTACCGTCAATGGATGAGAACAAGGGACGGTCCGGATATGAGATTTTTAATGATGTGGGCCGGCCCGGTTAAGGTGTCCATAACGGGTGATCCCAAACGGCCCGACACGCTTGTCGTCCAGTTCGCGGCCGGCCTTGGCTGCTGAAAATAAGCAGGCACGTATAACGGGTGAACCCAAACGGCCAGACCAAAAAAACATGAAAACAAGGAGGAAAAGAAGTCATCCATCCCCTGGTGTGGGATGAAAAGTATCCATCCTCACGGCGGATACCTAGTTTGCAAAAAAAGGGGATGAAACTTGGTTCGTGCAATTATGAGTAAGAGAGCTTGTGAGCCAAATCGGGGATGAATATCATCGTGCCCTACAAAGGGTGCACGCTAGTCTCATTCTTAAAGAGAGTACTTTACGTAAAAGAAGTACATGGGGCACCCACCCTCCGGCCCCCCCCCCCCGGCAGTCCTAACGGCAGTTTTCTGACCGTTACCTGAATTGCTCTGTACATCAAGAACATGGATGTTGATCTACTCCATTTATTTATTTATTTATTTTACAAAATTCCCCAATGCCATTTATTCATTTATTTTTCCAAAATTCTCCCAATGCCATTTATTTATTTATTTTCCAAAATTCTCCCAATGCCATTTATTTATTTATATTTATATTTTCACTTCAAAAAAAAATCCCAATGGCCATCGATTTACTTAATTAGTTATTCACTTTAAAGAGAAATCGCTTCCCTCCCTTCCGTCCCCCCCCCCCCCAACCCATTTTTTTAAGGTGCCATCTTTCCTCTTTTTTTTTTTTTTTTGTTTTTTTTCTTAAAAATTGAGGGGGACAAATTTAAATTATTTTTCA